>JACKZZ010001961.1_pt1 | contig 58567 bp, 48 predicted proteins | sample 8027871 | NCBI WGS metagenome assembly JACKZZ01 (sample SAMN15724774, study PRJNA655200) | protist metagenome | isolation source: fluorescence activated cell sorting (FACS) single amplified genomes of... | place: USA: West Boothbay Harbor, Gulf of Maine | collected 2000-07-19
TCAAGTGTAAATTGTTTATTTTTATTAGAAGAACAATCTTATTTTATAAAAATTTTAAGCAAGTATATTCTACAAAATAATTATATTGAATCTACTTTTTTTAATAAATGCATTGATATTTTAATTAATACAAGTCAAGAATTAATGAAAAGAATAGGACAATTAGAAATTGTTCATAAAAATAAGAATTTCAATAATTACATTCCTAGATGTTCCTACAAATTTTGTAGTTTTAAGGAAGAATGTTTTTATAATTACAATATAAAAACTAAAAATGTTTGTTATCAAGATCATTATGTTCATAATATGGTATTAGCTGATCTTATTATATTAAAGGAGTATATTGAAAAATTCTTTAGTAATAATAAAATATTAATACCTAACAAAGAGATACTAAAAAGTATTAATACATTATCATTTGTTATTGATCATATGTATTTAGAATTAAAATCTCGTTGTTTGTATCTAAATGAACAGCAATTTAATAAAGAACATTTCATTAAAAAGACTACTAATAATTAAGTATTTTTTGGATTAGTTACATTTTATTTGCAAACAATGTGTTCTGTCTTATTTTTACTGATAATACCTTTGACTGTATGTTATCTAACGCGTAAGGACTAACTATTTTTTTATTTAAACGATCTACATTTTATTAAGAAAATTATTAATAATTAATTTTCTATGTAATAACAATGAAAAACATAAAGTTAATTGATTTTTATAAATTAAAAGATAATAGTGTCAGTATTAAATTTTCATACAAAGATGAGGATATAGAAATTTTTATAAATCCTTTATCTCTATCTAAATTAAAGAAATATTTTAAAGAAGAAAAAATTTCTAATGCTTTAAGAATTTATAAAAAGAATTTTAAAAATAAAGATAATAATAAAAAAAAATCAATACCTCAAAGTAAATTTGATAGCATCATAAAAACATATAACATAGAATATAGCTTTTTAGGTAGTTATCTACTTAGTGTTTTTTATGAAAATGTTAACTACTTAATAGATTTTTATAATGATAGCATCGAAGTATGTTGTATTTTAGAGAAATATGGAGAAGAAACTGAAACGGGTATAACAACAGAATCAGTAGAGAATAGTGAAGAAGATATTAACATTTTAAATAGAATAAAAACATTAAATGAAACACTTCCTACAGATTTAGAAGGGTTAATAAAATTTTCAATTAACAATTCTGATGTAGTGAAACCAATTTTACAAATATTTAATTCAAGAACAGATAATTTTATAGGAAGTATAATAGACTCCCTGGGGGTTGATTATAATTTAAAAAATAAAATTAATATAGAAAGCGAAACAATAAAAATTTCTAATTGTATGAAGATAATAGAAGATTTAAATAATAATGATATTTCTAATTTAACAGCATCTGACCAAAAGAAATTTAACTATATAATTTCACAGATTTGGGAGGAAGTTAAAAATATAATAACAATTTTAAATAATTTAAAATCGGATAATGATTTAAATTCAATAATAGAAGATTATAAAGAAGCTTTTTTAGCAATAAGTTTTAAAAATGAGATGGATGAAAGTAATATTAAAAGCTCATTGATAAATATGATTAATTCATTATTTGATAACGTTATTGAATTATATATTGTTCAAATGGAATCAAAGTATTTGGAATTAAATATTTTAATTCACGATGAAATGACAAGTAGATCTAATAATATAATAAATAATAAATTAGAAAATGTTTTACATAACAACTACTCGCTTTATTCAAGATTCTTTGCTAAAATATACAAACCGGAAGATGTTTTTAATATATTTTCCGATTTTAATAAAGATATTGGATTTTATGGCATAGCATCAACTTTAGATAAATCAAAAATTAGTAATTTAATTCTAAAAATAGAAGATTTGAAAGAAAAAATAATAAGCTTGAATCCAATTGAAAATCTATATCTTTCATTAAATATAAACTTTGATAAAGTAGAATCAAAAAGATATGATAAATATTTTGATTCCTTAAGAATTGATACAACAAGAATAATAGATTTTTTTTACATAAACTTTAAAGATTTAATAGATTCAATTTTGAATTCTAAAGAAAATTTTATAGATAAAGTCAATATTATTTATAATACTAAATTGTTAGCAAACAAAAAAAGAGATCTATCATTGATTTTAAAGAAATTCCATGAAGAAATATTATTTAGATTATCAATTATTAAAAAAGTATTGGATAAAAAAAATTGATTTGGTTAGGAAAAGTAATTTTATTAATTTATCTTAACAAACATAATATAGCTACTAATAGACTGGATTGGTTTTTCAGAAATAATAGCTATATCAAAATTCATTTCTGAGTTAATATTAAATACCATATTATAATTTAAATTATTTGGAAGATTTTTATAGACTGAATCTGTTTTCAAAGTAGGTTCAAAAACATTATTATTTCTAAAGAAAAAGTAAATTCTTTGATCTTCTTTTGATTTTACCGTTAGATAAATAAAAAATCGATATAACCCTTTTTTAAGATTAATTACATTATTCTTTACTTCACTACCTTTAATTTTTTTTAAATTTAGTGAATAATAATTTAAGGGATCGTGTATACATAATTTATGGCTAAATTTATCAGATAATAATATATTATCAAATTCTAAAAAATCATCTAATTCATTAGCTATTTGTTTAGTAGACAATTTATGAAAATTTCCATGAACGTCTCTAAAAAATATATCACCTTTGTCATTCATATTAATTATAATAGATTTTATAATTATTATAAACTAAATATTTTTTGTAAAAATAAAAACTTTTTGCTTTACAATGTTTTTTCTAAAATCAATCAATTTCTTTGAAATGTCATTACTTTTTTTCTTTTTGCAAAAATGAAATCATTTTATTTGCAAAATTAATGCACTTAGTATTTTTGCTTTGCAAATGTTTTCTAACGAAATGAATAGCCAAATTCATTTTTTTTCGTAGTAAATAATAGCCAAATAAAAACGCAATAAATTTATCTTAATCTAGGTGGTAAATATTCCATTCCTAATTTTTTAAAGATATCTCTTTCTGATTTAGCTTTAAAATTTTTGTCGTTTTTATCAAATAATCCATATTCAGATAGTTTTAAATTTTTTCCTTTAGCTATTTCTCTCATCTTTTTATTTAATTCCATAGACCCAGTAAAATATAAAAGCGCATAGTTAAAACTGGAATATGAAATAAATCTAATATCAATTCTTCTAATTGGATTATCTTTATATTTACTAAATCCCATATATTTTGTTTCTATATTTTTGTCAGTTATGTCATCAACTAAAAATTTTTTATCATCATTTTCTTTAATTGGTTTTTTTAATTTATTAACAATTAATTTGAGATGATTTTCTTCTTCATCACCATCTAATTTAGTTATTAGAACATCAATATCATTACTAGTAATTTTTTCTCTTCTATAAGAACCACAAATTTCAAAAATATATTTATTAGTATCATCAAAGTTATTTTTTTTATTTATTTTTTTGATAACTTTTGAAATTAATTTGTAAACTTTATCAATTTCTTCTCTAGGAATATTTACTTGATAGATACCATGATATTTTAATCCTAATAATATTTTTTCATTAACTTCTATTTCCTTTGTCTTTATTTTTTTATTCAAATCATCTATTCCTTTTACTCCTTTTTTAAACAAGTCCTTTGCATTTGATGGACCAATACCAATTACTTCTGATAATTCTGCTACAACTTTTGTTTCATTTTTGAAATCTTTTATATTATATGTTTTTTTAAATTCATCTAATTCAGATAATTTTTTAGTTTCTAAAATTTCTTTTAATCTATCAAGAGTTCCTTTGCCAATACCGTCAACATTTTTAAGTTCTTGATAGTTAGAAATAGTTATTTTATCAGGATAATTTTTTAAAATTTTAAAAATATTTTTCATTTGTCTTAGTCTAAAGTTATTAACATTAAGCTCTTTTTTATTTTCTTCTTCCTTATTTTTTTTAATTTCATTTTCAATAAATAAAATTAATTGAGAAAACTCGTCTATAATAGTATTATTCATTAATATTTATTAATTAGATATTTTAAATTACTAAAACGTTTTTAACTTATTTTAATATTTTTGTTTAATAATAAAATAGGTCTAAAAGAAATTTGCCATATAGGATAATGAATAATAATGTAATAAGAAAAGTATTCCCAGGTTTAAATTGTAAAGATATGAATAAATTAAAATACGATAATGAAGGATTATGGTCAATTACTCATCCTGAATCTGCAGATGTATTATCAAATAAAATAAAGGTTTTTGAAAAAACTGGAATTAAAATTAACACTATTTTTGATGCAACAGCAGGTCTAGGAGGTAATACTCTCTCTTTTGCAAATAATTTTAAAAAAGTTATTTCTTGTGAACTAGATAAAGATAGATTTGATATGTTAGAAATTAATATTAGTAACTATAACTATCAGAATATTACTATTTATAACGACGATTCTATTAAATTATTAAATAACTTGAGTGAAGAAATAGATGCAATATTTTTTGATCCACCTTGGGGAGGTCCAACTTATAAATATGAAGATTGTGTAGAAATATCTCTTTCTAACATGAGCTTAGATAATATTTGTTTACTAATAAATAAAGAAACTAATATTAAATTAATAATTTTTAAACTACCTTACAATTATAATTCAGATTCATTAATTAAAAACTGTAAATCAATAATTAAAACATATAATATCTATAACGAAGGTAACATCCAATATGTTTATATCTTAGTCAAGTCTATAATAGAATAGTAAATAAGCTTTTGAATCAACAATTTGGTCAATTAATTGAATTTTTTCAGGTTTTGAATCATCATTAAAGACATACCAACTATTATCCAATCTATTTTTAACAATTGAAAAATAGTGACCTGAGCTAGCGATTCCATAGTGTAAGTTAACTGCAATTAAATTATATAAACACTTTCTTTTACTAAATTCTGGACTACTAATATAATCTGATATATCTAAGTTTTCAATTGGGAATATTACTTTATTGTTAATTTTATTAGTTAAATTTCCATACAAGTTTCTTTCGAATCTTTTAAGTTGTATTACTAGAATTTTAGGAGGTTTATAAATTGAACATCTTTTGTCTATATTAGATTTTAAACCACAGAAATCACAGGTAATCCTATCAGCATCATCCAATGATTCATTTTCACTCCACTTGTTCATACATTCGTTTAATTGAAATTCTTTCTTAGGATTATCTTTATCAATTGGTATAGGTAATTGCCAAATAGAAAATGTTTGGAAAATATTTTTAGTATTGAAACAAGTTTTACATTCAACAACAGCATTTTCTAAACCAGTAAAAAATTTCTTAAAAGGTGAATATTCTTCTTTAATAAAATTTTGATATTCAATATTAGATTGAATAGCTATTATTGAATCTCTCAATGAAATCTCTTCTTTTTGTAATCCAGGAATAAAAACTACTTTACTTCCAACTTCTTCTTCAATTTTAGTTATAATAAATTGAAGAAATTCTGATGAATCTTGTTGCTGATGTTCTCCCCAAGTAGAGTCTTTTTTAGAACAGACGCTCCTTAGACTTGTTGGAGTTAAGTTAGCATTATCAACTGACAGACTTATTCTAAATAACTTATGAAGTTGAAAAATAATAGTATCTTCATAGTTATCATCTTTTAATAGTTCTTTAAATTTTATTGAAACTATATAGTCACACAAGATAGGAATCTGTTGAAGAATAGCTAAAATAGAATTCATATAACAGGTTACTCCTCCTATGTTTTTAAATTTTGAAATACCTAATTCTGTTTCCATTATATTAAGTTAAATAATATAATCCTTTAAGAATCAATTTTTTTTCAAATGTATATTAATAGTATGATTGATCTTGCTAAAATATCTAAAATTAAGAATCAAAAAGATATTAAAAAATATGATATAGACAAGCCTTTATTTATTAGTAATTATTTATTTCATTATTTGATTATGACTAATAACCTTACAGCAATTAAATTAGTAAAACATCCTATTTATAAAGAAAATGATGAAGGGTTACAAGGTTTTCATTTAGCAGCTAAAATTTATTCAGAAACAAAAAATTTAGATATGATTGAATATTTACTTAAAGCCTATCCAGAATATTCAGGAAATAGAAATTTTTTTGATGAATTATTTTTAAGTTATTACACAGTTGACGATTCTTTAATTAAACTAATAAAAAATTATAAAAAAATAAACTGGGAAAGATTATTAACATTTCAAAATAATGTAGAAGAAAATGTAAAAACTTATTTGGGAAGTATTTTTTTAATGGGTAGTAAAAAATTAATTGACTTTTTAATAGCAAATTTTAAATTTGATTGGAAAGAATTCAAAATGATTCCTTTTTTTAACATTATTTTTAATAAAAATTTAAAGACAAAGGAAATAATATCTGTTCTAAAAAAATTAAAAGATTATTTAAATTTATTAAACAGTAATGGAAAAGGAATTATTTATTATGCTATTGAAAGTGATAACTTAGATATTATAAAATTCCTGGTAGAAGAAGATGTAGATATTGATAAATATATCCCTATTTATACCTATCATCCATTTATTTTTGCTTATGAATTTGAGTTAACTAATAAAGATAATGATTTTACAATTTCTAAATATATTTGGGATTCAATAAAAGATACTCATAACTTTAAATCAACAAATAGATTTGGTGAAAATATCGCTTTCTCCATCTTAAAAGATAAATTATTTACCGGAAAACATGATGAAAAGCTGGAACATGATATATTAAAAAGAAATGATACCTGGGACCAAATAAATGTTAGTAAAGAGACTATATTAAATCAATTAGTGTTACTTCCGTTTGAAAAATATAGTAAATATGTAAAAGGTAAAAAAGTAAATTTAAAATTAAAAAATAAAAATGATCAAAGTATATTTGATATAGCACCTACCAAATGGAAAAAGTTTTTGAAAGGATTAAAAGTATCTAGTCTTATTGATATAAAATTAAATAATTATAAATTTTCAAACACCAATTCTTTTGCCTCAAGTTTAATCGATGCTGGAATATTTTTATCTTATCTAGATGGTAAGTATAAAAATTTATACATTCCAAAAAATTTAGATAAGGATAATGATTTAACTTGGGAATTGGGATTAAAGTTGCCACACCAACTTTTAGAAGATTTTAATTTTTTTAGTTGGGTAATTTATTGGGAAGATAAAAATAATTATTTAATTAATCCACACTTGAACGATTTAATTAATTCATATAAAAATGACGATAAGTATGATGCTGCAGTAGTTTTTATTTCATTAAGATTACCATTTGGAGGATTACATGCCGAATTACTTTTTTATGACTTTAAGAACAATACTATAGAAAGATTTGATCCATATGGTAATTCTTATGATTTAGATCCTTATATTGATACAATATTAGAAGAAGAATTAACTTGGAATACTGGATTTAATTATTTAAATGTAAAAAACTATATGCCAGTTTCTGGATTTCAGACATTATCTGATGAAAATAACGAAATGAGTGAGAAACCAGGGGATTTTGGTGGATACTGTTTAGCATGGTGTTTTTGGTATTTAGAACATAGAATGATTAATTTAAAATACAATGTAAAGGAATTATTTCCTAAACTTTTTAACAAATTATTAAAAAATGAAAACTCATTACTGGAATATATCAGAAATTATGCAAACTCTATTAATAAAGAAAGATTAAAAATTCTAAAGAAAATAGGGATAAAAGATAATAAATTAACAAATTTAAATTTTACAGTAAATGAAGAAAGAAAAATCTTAGAATACATAATTAAAAAAACAACAATTTAATTACAAACCTTTGATAAAGTCTGCATCTACTTCTTGTTCTTTTATTTCGGTTTCTTCTTGGTCTCCTTCCCAAATAAATGTATTTGATACTTTTTCTACTACGCTTTTAAGTTCACCTAATTTCTCTAACTGTTTCTTTTCATCTGGTGAATATTTATGAATAATATAATATTTATCTTTTCCTGTTGTAGTAGGATCTAATTGAACTAAAACCATATCACCTACATTTACTTTATCAAAATTCTTTCCCTTTCTCATTGAACCTTTTAATTTCGCTATTTCTTCTGGTCCATTTAAAATCTGAACTAAAAATTGTCCATCACCTTGAGCTTTCAAAGCTTCGGCATATTGTTCACCTTCATCTAAATTTCTTAACCTTAGTTGGTTAGATTTTTTACTACTTTTAAAATTAGACTTCTTGTTTTTCGGCATAATTATCAGTTTCTACTTATTTAAGATATTACTATTCAATTTTTTTAGCTTTGTTTCAATATTTAAAATGATAGAAATTAAATTCTCAATTATCAAAATCTGGTTAATTTCTTCCATTTCATCTCTGGTATGTGTTGATTCTTTTTTGGTAAAGGATTTAGCTATTTCAAAATAGTTTGTAGGTTTTTCTGATTCAAGGTTACTTATTGTTTTAATAACTAGATCTTTTTCATATCTCTCTTTTAGATCCTTTTTAAATTTTTTTACTTCATTAGTAAGATTAGCAATCTCATCAAATGATAATTCTTCTTTTTTCAATAGAGGTTTTATTTCCTTTATCTTTTCATTTAAGTCAATTGAAAATTCTAAAGCAGATAATCCTTTTTCTAGTGTATTACCAAGATTTTCGATTGACTTATTCATTTCTTTTTCTGCCTGCAAATTATCCTTAAAATAGTTGTTTATAAAATCAAAAGATTCTTTAGTGTCATTACTAATATTATGCAAGTCCATTGTATCAATATTACCAGTTATATTTTTGAAATGAGAACATAAGGTTTGGAATTTTTCAATGGTTTCTTCATCTGTGTCAGAATCATCTAATTCTTCAGATGTAAAAACATGATGTAACAAAGAAAAAATTGTTTTTACTTCTTTTCTAAAAATGGATTCATCTAGTACAATACCATCATTTATTGCTTTATATTTATCTAAAAATATAGGTAATAATTCTAATGATTTTTCAAAGATTAAATCATTATCTTCCAATTTAATTATTTCATTATATGTTGAGTCATTTATTTGTATATCAAAAACTGTTCCTGAATTATTCATTCTCTTAATTGATTAAAATTATTACTAATTTTAATCAATTTTTTTGGCTATTAATGCTTTATTTATATAGCTATATCATACATTTTATCAACACTTACATAAAATAAGTAAAAAACATAAGTAGAAACAACTATTCCAAAAAGCATCGAAATATATAACTCATACTTTATTTCTTTTAATTTTTTAAATTCACCTTTTGATAATGGAGTAAGTATGTTATCACTAACTTTATAGATAAAATTTCTCATTAATGCACCCATAGCAAACATAATAGAACCTTCAACAACTTTTTTACTTTTTAGAAATTCTAAAAAACTTTGGATAGAAAATGGATTTTCAATCATTATATTAACTTAGATTTTTTAAAGTAAATTATGCAGAACACATTTCACATTCATCTTCATTTGCTACTTTTTTTTCTAAAGTAGGGTCAATTGTAAATTTAATTGCATTCGATGAAGGTTTAGTTCTTAAATAATATAATCCTGATTTGAGACCATTCTCCCAGCCCCAAAATAAACAAGAATTTAATTTTTGATCATTCGGCTCTTCCATGAATACATTCATACTTTGAGTTTGGTCAACAAAAGGTCCTCTTGCTTTGGATGCTTTCAGCACCCAAATTTGTTTTAGTTCCCATTGAGTTTGGTATAATCGCTTAAAAATATTAGGAATATTAGTAAGATGTTGGATGCTTCCATTTCCTGCAATGATTAAATCTTTTACACTAATATTCCATTCTTGAATTGATAACAAATCATTTACCATATGTTTATTAATAATTGGAAAATCACCTGCTAAGGTATTTCTAGTATAAATATTACTGGTAAAAAATTCAAAACATTCATTATTTCCTAAAATTTGACTAGTAGATGCTGTTGGCATTAATGCTACTAAAAGTGAATTTCTAACTCCCCACTTTTTAACACTACTTTTTAATGGTTTCCAATCATATTTTAATTTCTTTTCATCATATCCCCACATATTAAACTGGAAAACACCTTTTGAAATAGGTGAACCTTCAAATGAACTGTAACTACCAATCCATTCTTTTACCTCTCTATTTACTTCATATTTGTTAGGTTTAGAAGAATGATATAATTTATTAAAGACCTCATTATCATTTTTAAAGTCATTTTGATAAAATTCTGGCAATTGAATATTTAAATCTACTATTAATTCAACTAAATTTTTCATATTTTCATATCTTTCTTTAGACATATCATTAGAAGCATTTACTGATGCAAAATAAATTGTTTCCATTACGTCTGAGTTAAATTGTAATGCTTCTTCTGAATCAAAAGGAATTCTTAATTGAACTAATACATCAGCCAATCCTTGAATTCCTAATCCAATTGGTCTATGTTTCATGTTAGATCTTTTAGTCTCTTTAGTAGGATAGTAGTTGATATCAATAACTTCATTTAGATTACGTGTAGCTAAATATGCTACATTGTATAATTCATCATAATTATAGGTTGGTTTTATTTTCATAATTAGATCTTCAAATCCTCCAATATACTCTGTTTTAGTATCATTAATATTTTTAACAAATATTTGAGGGAAGGTAATTTTGTCAATTTCATCATCTAAATGCTGATTAACTTTTTCTTCTAGGTTTTGAATAAATATTTGACTTGATGAAATTGTCTCTGTATCAAAAATTACTTCTTGATAATTTATATTATTAAAGTCAAACCAATTTTTAGCCCACTTGCAATATTTGCATTCGCTTTTGGTATAAATAATAAATTCTTTATCAACAGAATCATAAGGTTTTATCATTTTATTAATTGCGATAGAAGCAAGATTACAGACAGCATGTTCATCCTTATCAGAATACTCCACTATTTCATTACATAAATTAGATGATTTAATAGTTCCAATATTTTGCTGGTTTGATTTCCTGTTAACATTATCTTTAAAAGTAATATACGGTGTTCCAGTTTCTTGTTGTGATTCCCAAATAGCTTTCATAACTTTTCTTGCTTCTACTTTTCTCTTATATTTTCCTTGACTAACATATTTCCAATACAAGTCCTCATAATCATTACCCCAAACATCTGATAGCCCCGGACATTCATCTGGACACATCAAATACCACTCTTTATTTTCTTTAACCTGCTTCATGAATAAATCAGATACCCATAATGCTAAGAACAAATCTCTTGCTCTCATGTTTTCATCTCCAAAATTCTTTCTTAAATCTAAAAACTCAAAAATATCATCATGGTGTGGTTCTAGATATATTGCGATGGAACCTTTTCTCTTTCCACCTTGGTTTACATAGCGTGCGATGCTATTATAAACTTGAAGCATTGGGATTATACCACTTGAAGGACCATTAGTTCCTCTGATAAGAGCTCCTTTAGACCTGATATTAGAAACATGAAGACCTATTCCTCCACCCCATTTACTAATTGCGGAAACAGATTTCCATGTATCTGTAATATTATCAATAGAATCTCCTGTTCCAATTAAAAAACAAGAAGATAATTGACTTCGTTTACTAGCTGAATTAAATAATGTTGGTGATGCGTGAATGTATTTTCCTAGTGATAACAGGTCATAAGTTTTTTTTATCATTTCTAGATTTCCTTTATTTAAAAATGAAGCAACTCTCATAAACATATGTTGTGGTCTTTCATAAACATATCCTGTCTTCTGATTCTTGACTAGATAAGCTCTTTCTAGCGTTTTGAACCCAAAATAATCAAATAAATAGTCCCTTTCATAAACTATCATATTATCAATTTCTGGTCCATTTTGAGTGACCCAATCATAATAATCTTTATCATAAAAGTCATTATCTTTTTTAATTGTATTTACAGTTTCAATATAAGAATCATAAGTTTTTTTGTGTAAATTACTGGTTAATATTCTTCCTCCCAATTCGGAATATAATGGATGTGTTGTGCATAAATTGACACAAATCTTTGCAGATTCAATATCTAATTCTTCTGTTGTTATACCATTGTGAATAAATCTTACTACTTTTTGTCCAACTGTAGTGGCATTAATAAATCTTTCTTCTTTGGGTTTAATTAGTCTTTTAATTCTTTCAGTTATTTTATCAAATAAAACTTCTTCTTGAGATCCATTTCTTTTAGTTACGAACATTAAATTAATCAAATATAATATAAAAATATTAGCATTCAATTTTTATATATATTTTTTTGTAAAATTATTTAACTTCAAGCCATTTTTTACCACTAAATTGATAAAAAAAATATTCATCATAATTATCGGCATAAACAAATAAATCTCCTTTTTTTGGATTTTTTAATTTTTCATCTTCAGAATTTTTTATTTTTTGAATCATTATTTCTAGAAAGCTTTGTTTTTTAATTCTATTCCGGTTAGATTGATTCTTAACTAAAAGAATTTTATGATTGTTATTCATAATATAATGGTTTATATTTTTTTAATTATTTGGGTTGCAAGAATTAATTTTTAAATCTTTAATTATGGTAAATTTTTCTATTGTAGAATTACTTTTTATTGTCACTTCGAGAAAGTTTTCTTTTGATAGGTTAATCATTTCATTAATGCCATCACAATTAAAAGAATTATTATTTATTTCTATACAAATATCAGCTAAATTTTTGTTTTCAAAATAATGATTTTTATTATTAATATTCAAGCTAATATTACCTTTCATTTTAATATCAAATCTCATATTGTCATCAAAAAATAATGGTTTTTTATATTTCAAAGTAACTTCATTTTCAAAGAATTTTGAATTAAGGTTTTCTGTTTTTAACATTTTTGATGATAGGTCATTTTTTACTTCCCAAGATTCTTTACTAAATACTGAATTCATTAAAATAATCAAGATATTATTTATATTAAAAAATTTAATTTAAATAATAAATTAAAATTCTTCTGTCATTTCAAAAGAATTCATACTATCTGTTTTCTTTCCTTTATTCAAAACATGAGAATTCTGGTATTGTGTCGGTCTAGATTCAAAGAAATTAGTTTTACCTTCTAATGATAAACTTTCCATGAAATCAAATGGACAAACTTCATTCCAAATTTTGTTATAACCTAGTTGAATTAATAATCTATCTGCTACGAACTTAATATATTGATACATTAAGTCTTTATTCATTCCAATCAAAGAACAAGGTAAACTTTCGCATATAAACTTCTTTTCAATTTTAACAGCTTCTTTAAACATTCCATGAACAGTTGTTTCATCAATTTTATTTATAATATACGAATATAATAAACAGGCAAAGTTTGTATGCATACCTTCATCTCTTGCAATCAATTCATTGGAATCACATAAACCGGGCATCATATTTCTTTTCTTTAACCAGAAAATAGCACAAAAACTTCCAGAAAAAAATACACCTTCAACAATTGAAAATGCAATTAATCTTTGAGCAAATGGACTATTCTTACTTTCAATCCAATTGATTGCCCATTCTGCTTTTTCTCTAATACAGTCGAATTCTTTAATTGCATTAAAACATTTTTCTTTTTCTTCTTGGTCTTTAATAATATTATCGATCATTAAAGAATAACATTCGGAATGAACATTTTCCATTGCTGTTTGAAATTCGTATGCTACTATTGCTTCTCTAATCTGAACTTCTCTTGTAAAATTTTCTTCTAAATTCATATTTACTATAGTATCACTTGCGGCAAAGAAAGCCAATATCATTTTAATAAAATGTTTTTCATCGTTATTTAATTTATTATAGTGTTCATAATCTTCACTAAAATCAACTTCTTCGGCTGTCCAATTAGCTGCTTGCATTTCTTTATATTTTCTCCAAATATTATCATACTTGATTGGATAAATGGTCAGACGGTTGTTGGTAGGATCTAACAAAGGTTCCATATACATATATTACTAAATATTTTTTTAAATTATAATATTTAATCAATTTTTTCGATAAGTCAACGAAATTCATATGTGATTTTAAATTTAATAATGAATGAACCAAGTATATATTTATTGTGGTTAAGGTCATTCATTTTAAAAATAGATAAACTAATTATATTAAAAATTTTCAAAGGTATAACTCAATATTATCATCTAAATAGGATAAAAAGTCCACTTCTTTACAATTTTTTTGCCTAGCAAATAAAAGTAATGAAATCAAAAATTATTTCTAAAAAAAATAAAATAAGTATATCTATATAATATGAATTTCAAATTAAAATATTTAAAATATAAAAGTAAATATTCCTCACTTAAAAATAAATTAAATTTTAATGGAGGTGGATATGAAAATGAAGAAGAATTTTTACAGGAAGTTAATAAAATAATGCGTAAAATACTTTATTTGAAAAAAGAAACTAATGAAGATATATTTATAAAAGAGGTAGAGGAACTTTACGAAATTATTAATAAACTATTTTCATCAAATATAAAATATTTAGTTGATAATATTTTTATTTATATTGCTAGTATCAATCTTAAAATTCCTAGGATAGCAATCAAAATAGCTGAATATTTAGTTATTTATAATAGCTATACTTATAAAAATAAAGAGTATGTCCCAATTAATTTTTTAATAAAAAAAATAAAAGATATTAAAGAAAATTATGATTTATCTTATGATAAAAAAGAAGACTTTGAAGAACAAATAAAAAAAGATCATGAATTAGAAATATTTTATAATATATATGAGCAAATTTTAAAAAGATATGAAATTTTTCAATATCCAATCTCTGAATATAATAAAATTATAAATTTTATATCTTCTACCTATCGTAAATTAATTGAGCTTAAGAGAATGGAGGCAGAAAAAGATTTCTATAGTGATGAAAACTTGGATAAAATAAAAACTTTATTTCTAGATGATATACCTGAAAATTTATATCCAATTGTTTTAGAGAACAAAGTCTCAATTAATAACAATAAAAGTTATAAAGATATCATAAAAGACAGTAAACTTCATTATATTCAGATTATAGTGAATATTTATCATTTTTATAATTTCAAGCTAAAAGAATTTACAAGACTAAATAAAGATTCCATTGAATATGGACAAATTAGAGACCACTTGTTTATCCCTGCTATGCAATTAAATAATATGGATTTTTTAAAGTTTTTAGTATTAGATCTAAAAATTGGAACTAAAGATTTTATCAAAGATTCAAGCTTTAGTATGTCTCCAGAAAGATTTTTAAAAAAAGAGGTTAAAAAATATACAAAATTAGTAGAATCAGAAGAAGGTAACATTCAAAAAAATAAAAGAATTTTAGAAAAATACTTATCTATAAGCGATTTATTTACCAATGAAAAATTCATTTCTAATAAAGAAAAAGATATTATTAAAGGGTTATTTTATTCTATTTTTGAAAATGATATGAATCAATTTAGGATAAAATATACCAAAATTTTAGACGAATACAATATATTCTACACTAACCGAAACATAAATTATTTAATAAAAATTTGTAGTGAATATCTTGAAAACAATACAAATAAAACTGCAAGTAAATTTAGAGAATTATGTCAAGAACAAATAAATTACTCTTATTTATATTTTAATTTTTTGCACTTAGGTGTATTTCTGAATAACGTCAAATTAATAGAAATGATTTTAAAATTTAATATTAACTCAACTAGTAAGGAAAATTTATTAAGTGAAAAATTATGTCTTAAAACACAATCAGGTGAAGATAACTATGAAGATTATCCTATTTTAGCATATATATCAAGTCAATTTAAAGATCCTTCTACTGATTTAGTAAAATTAAAAATAATATTCTTAGCAATTTTAGTGAGTTCAATAGATAACAATATTAATATATTAGAACAAAAATATTCCTCTACTAAAACTGGTGAAATGTCATCTTTTATTTACTTTTTAAATATTAAAGAAAAATTACCTAATGATTCTAATAAAATTTTTTATTTTATGTTGAGAAAATTAGTGGAAACAGAATTAATACCTTCTGATCCAAAAATTTTTGAAATACTTGAAAACTTTGATGAATTTGATTTTTACGTGTATAGTATTCTAAAAAATAATCCAAATATTAAAAATGTTCCTAAAAAAATTTTAGACTTTATTTACATCAATAGTCTAAATTTAAACGTAGAAATATACGATAAATTAGATAATACAAGGTATAACTTTACTGATTTAGAATTTACTAAATCAAATCAAGAATACTTAGCAAATGTAAATTTATTAGAAAATAATTTTGGATTGAAAAATATAATAGATGAAACAAATAAAAAAAATGAAGTTGATAAATATTTAAATGAAGTTGATATAGAAATGATGGGGTATTTAAAAATTGATGAGAACGAAGATGAGAAAAATAGAAAATTAATAGAAGATAAATTAATTGACGAAGAAGAAAAAGAAAAAGAATCCCGGATTAAAAACAAAGCGAAAAACAAGAAGAAGAAAGAAAAAGCTATAGCTAAAAAAGCTGCTGAAAAAAAAGCTGCTGCTGAAAAAAAAGCTGCTGCCGAAAAAGCTGCTGCTGAAAAAGCTGCTGCTGAAAAAGCTGCTGCTGAAAAAGCTTCTGCTGAAAAAGCTGATAAAGAAAATAAAAAATTTGATTACTTATATTCAGAATCAGATGAAGAAGAGATAGTAAAATCATTTGAATTAAGTGATTATTGGAGAGATATTTTACCAAAAGATGGGGAAACACCTCAGTTTATTAAGGAAAAAATAAACAAAATTGAAAATTCTTGCGAATTAGTTAAAGAAATTACAAAAATAATACCTTATTATGAACTTAATCCACAAAAATTAATAATACCAAATATTTTAGAAAATTTCATTTGTAAAATTATATTAACGTTGGGATTTTTAACAAAATATATCAATAAGGAAGGTGATATTGGTGCAAAATTAATTTTTAAAGGAGGTAAAGCAATACAAAGGTATATGGTATATCCTTCAAATGATATAGATATCCTTATTGTTCCAACAGGAAGAAATGTTAAATCTGATAATGAAATATTATTAATTGGAGAGAAAGTATTAGAGTTTATTCAATGGATATTTTTTGATTATTTAGAATTTGAAATTTCTTCTGGAGCAACTGTTTCAGATGATAATAAAATCAAAGAATATTCTATTTTAAAATTAAAGGTAAGAAATAAATATAGTGATGAAAGATTTTATTCAATTTTAGATATTGGTATAGGATATAACCATATTGATAATGAGGAAATTAGAAATATTTATGAAAATGAAGTTATTAAAAAAACAATAGGAGGAACTAAATTTCATTTCTTTTTCTTAAACAGAGAAAGTTTAATTAAAGAAAGAAAGTATTACTATAAAAAATATAAAGATGATTTGAAGATTAGCTATCCAATAAATAATGAGAAGATGGCAAATAGGGCATTTTTGCAAAAATCAATGTCTCCTCTAGAAAATTTAATGGGTGCTAGTGAGTTTGAATCTTTTAAAAGGGAACTAACATAATTCAACTAAATCTATTTGTTGATAGTAATTGTATATATTGTCAATAAACAATAGATCTTGGTCGGTTAAACCAGAAAAATTAATTACATAACAATTATTATTTGCTTTATCTTTTCTAACTTTTCCATTAACATAGTCAACTTGATTAATTAACTTAATATTATTTTTCTTTTTTGCAAATGTTTTATTATCATTAAATTTATCAAACCATAGTTTATCACAAATAATAATAATTTTTTTTTCAAATTCGTAAAGAGTCTTTACTAAATTAGTAATATCAATATTTTTGTTAAATTCTAGTTTTTCGATATCAATTTGATTTCGACAAATAGGACACTCATTATTTTCTTTTAACCATGTGATTAAATTACTTAGATTAAATAGATGGTGACAGTTTGTTTTAACTGAATAAGAATCTAATTCGGTTAAAGATATAGGGCAGGTTTCAGTTGATTTAAAGTTAATTGAATTTTTTATTGTTTCCAAGTAAGATTCGCTCCATTCGTCTTTCAATCCAATTTTAATAAAATTAGAAATAAACCTGTTTTGTTTTTCCAAAGATAAAAAATGAACATCAGTTTGTTTTTTCCATTCAATCCAAGGAAAATTATTAACTTGTAAACTCTTATATTTAATTTCAATAGGTGGTTCTGATATAATGAAAATTCTTTTTAATAGTATATAATTTGAAACCAGTATATTATCAAATTTATCATTTCTATTAATTCTTAATTTACTATATTGAAAGGTTAAATTTTGGATAATTTTTTCTATTTTTTTAAAATTTTTAAAAAATATTTTTTCAAAATTACAGAATGAAAGATAAGAAATTGACAAATCGGATAAATTTTCAGCAAAAATAAATATATTTGGTTTTTTGAAGAAAAAGTTACTTGATTCAAATTCTAACTGAGATAAAAAATCTTCTAAATTTATTTCGTTGGTGTAATTTTTCATTTGAAAATTTAAATCTTCTGAATAAATTATATTTTTTAGGTTTTCTTTAAAAAATGGATTAAAAGCTGTTGATTCAATCAAGCCAATATTTTTTTTACTAACAATAAATAGTGAATTTTTTGGATCAATTATAGATCTATTTAATAAATTAACTATTGTCTTTTTTATTTGAAAATAATTTTTAAAAACAAAGAAAGAAGGTATTTTTAACCTTTTCTTTTTACATTTATCAACAGTTATTAATTTTCTTTTAATATCGAAATAAATTTTTCCATATTTAACAAAAGAATTATCAAAACAATAAAAGCTATCATATTTTAAAGTTTCATTATCAGCTAAAGATTCCTCATTTACTTCATTTAAAAAAAGTTTATCGTTAGTTGAGTTTTTTATTTTAAGACGATTTAAACTCGATATAACCATATCAAATATTAATTCTCTATTAATAATTATCTTCCCATTTAAAATTTCTTTATATAAAATATTCAAATTTAAATCAAGATAAATCCAGTATTTATTTCCAAAATCTGATTTATTTAATTTAATTGAAAAGAATTTTAAATTTTTTATTGGTAAATAATTAAATATAATTTTTTCGTTTTGAAAAACCGAATCATTTATTACTTTTACTTCGTTTATATTTTCTATTTGTAAAGATCCAATCCTTTTTCTTAAAATTTTCATTTTCTAACTTATAATATAGATGAGTTTTTATCAACAAAAAATAAACACAAATCCAAATAATTCTTTTTCCGAAGTCAAACCCAAATTAGTTGATAGTAAAATATATAAAAAAATAAAAATGAAAAAAATAGAAATAAAAAAAAATAATATTTCTCATAAAATTAGCAGTGTTTGTTATAAATTTTTAAAAAGCAATATTAGCTTAATTATAATTTTAGTTTTTTTAGTTTTATTATTATTATACCGTTATAATGATGTAAAAGAAAGAAGAAAGACTGGAAAATTAAATTATTTCAATTAAATATGAAAATATTTGTTTTTGGCTAATTTTAGTGTAATACTTATTACTATTATTTTTCAAATCAACTAATATTTTTTTAATATCAATAGAATCTACAATTGTTCTAATACTTATATCATCATCAATTTTAAAAATATTCATATCATCATTAACTTTTTTTAATATAACTTGTTTATTATTAACCATAATAATTTTCTCATTTTTAAGATAATTAAGATAGTTAATAAATTGAAATTTTAAAATATCTTCATCTGGTGAATAATTAATTAATTTATGTACTTCATTAAATAATTTATTAATATCAAGAACAGTTACATCATTTTTTTCTAAAACAAATAAAATTGCTTCCATTAAAAAATCTCTAGAAAACATATTATTATTTATTTAAAGATTATTACTTTTAAATATATATAATGGAATCAGAAAATTTCTGTGTCAAAAAATTTATAGAAGAGTATAATTTATTTTTGAATCAATTGTCATTTCTTTTTAAAGAAGAAGATGATAAAGAAATCATCAAAGGTTTTATCGATGAGTGCGAATCTGATAAATTATCTCGTGGTAAATCATTTTATGATTCACTAGAAACTGAATATTTGTATGGATTATTTATTAAATCAAAAGTTAGACTATTTTCAACCAAAGATGATAATACTACTCAAGTGTCAACTAGTTTATTCGGAGAAAAACTTCCTATAAAAAAATTATTAAATAACCAAGTCGAGGCAACAAAAGATATTATCTGGAAGTATTTACATTTATTCTACTTTTTATTTGAGAGTATGAATCAAAATAGAACTGATAGAATGTCAAAGATTTCCAAACTACTAAAAAATGCAAATTCAAATTTATCAGCAGATGTTAAGAATGATTTTCTTAATGTAGATGTAAATGAGGATACTAATAATATGATTGATGATATTGTTAAATCATTTGAGTCTAGCTTATCAGATGGAAATGGCAATCCATTTGAGAATATTATGGGTATAACTCAATCTATTACTGAGAAATATACAGGTAAAATAGAATCAGGTGAAATAGAGTTAGATAAACTAATGGGTTCTATTCAAAATAGCATTCCAGGAATGCCAAATTTAACTGGAATGGGAAAAGACAAAGCTCCAAAAGAAAAAGTTGTTATAGATGATACTTTTTCAACTGACAATGTCGAGCTAGGAGAAAAAGATAAAGAAGCAGATTCTGGTTTAAATTTATCTAGTATGATGAAAATGATGAATTCAATGAATAAAGGAGGAGATAAAAATAATCCAGATTTAGGAGGTTTGTTTTCAATGTTAGGAAAATTAGATAATATTTCTTCAAATGAAGATGCTGAAAGTTTAAAGAAAGAAATGGATACTTATTTAGAAAAAGAGTTAGGAGTAGATGTTTCAAAATTAAATAATCAGATTGAAAGTAATGATGAAACAATAAAGATAAAAGAAGATGATTTAATTGAAGAACCAAAGCAAGACTAATGAAATAATAAACATTAAAATAGATAATTTAATAATATATCTATTGAATCTATCATCTATTAAGTTTTTGATCATATAGGTTCCTACTAGATGATATCCACATTTAATTTGATAATATTCTCTAGTACCAATACCGGAAATAACACTTGTTTTAGTATAACCATGACTAATTGCAATTTGTTCAGCAATTTTAACTAAATATTTTCCATATCCTCTATGTTGGCTAGAGAGATTTTCACTTCCAACGCCTAAGGTATTACCATAAACATGAACCTCTCTAATTAACGCTGTATTTTTAATTTCAGGAATTATATCACCACCTGGATTAGGATCAATTCTTAACCTTAGGAATCCAAATAATGCTACATAGTTCTTAGAACCAGCCCAATAAAAATCTGTACTATAACTAAAAAATGATTTCAAAAAATTCAAAGCTAATATTAAATTATATTTTAAGTAAGCAAAATAAGTATCTTTATAAGCTTCCATAGAAATATGGTATTCAATTCCTCTAGAAGCTATATATTTTCTAACGACTAATCTTGCTGGAAAGTTAAGATATTCTGATTCTCTAACTTCCATTGTTCTAATTTCAAATGTTTTCTCGTTTCTTTTATCAATTGTTTCCTGAATCAATTGTCTTAGGTTACTTTTTTTCTGATAACCTACTTCTATACTACAGCCAGGGATATCTCTGATGCATCTTTGAACTCTAACCCAAGGCTTAATATTAACCAAGTAATGCCTAATAACGTCAATTAACAAATTAATATCCTTTTCAGCATAAGGAATGTAGGTTTTTTGCTGATACCATTCAGCAATTTTTGATGATAATATTAGATCTTCAGTGTGCGGTTTACAAACTGCTGTTGGATATATCTTAACATCATCAAATTGTAAATCTGGATTGTTAATAGCTACATTGAACATCCATTTGTCTAACTCAGGAGTAGAACCAGGTAAATCTGGCATCAAATGAACCACTACTTTAAGTCCTACTTGTTTTAATAATCTAATTGCTCTAATTGTGTCTTTAGTGTAACATTGCCTATTAATTTTTTTCAGGATTTGATCATCATAATGTTGAACACCAATTTGAATTCTGGTTACACCATATCTTCTATAATTTTTAATAGAAGTTTTATTAATAAAATCTGGTCTTGTTTCTAATGTCATGCCAATAATTCTGTATTCTGTAATTTCATTTATTTTTTGTTCTTCTTCTAATGATTTTATTTCTCGATCGTCTTTAAGACCATAAGTATTAGCAGCATAGTAACATTCTTTAATAAATCTTTCTCTTTCTTCGATTGGGTAACATTCCCATGTTCCTCCTGATAAAATTACTTCCATTTTTTTAGAAGTTGAATCATTACTATTAATATTTCCAGTTGATTTATAGCAATTAATTCTATCCCAAAATTGTCCTCTTACATCAAAATCATATCGAAGAGCTCTACGCATGGCGGGTTCACTTGACATATAGGATCTTGGTTGAGTATGATTTCCTTCTAAATCAGTTTCTTGGGGACAATAATAACAATCATATTTACATGAAAACTGATGTGGCGATAAAGTTACAGTAACAACTAATACACCAGATTGAGATCTCATCGCTTTTTTAACTAAATATCTTTTAAATACTTGAGTAAGTTGTTTGTTATCTAGTTTTTCAGAATAAAAACAATCTCTCATCTGCCTTTTACTTGGATTAATTTTATGTTTCATTCTGGATTCAATGTAGGCTTTTTCAATATCTTTTACTGTTTCTTTATTTTTTGATTTTTCTATAAAAGTTACCATAAATTCTATTAATTTTTGAGGTTCTACTTTTTCGGTGTTTCCGAATAACTTATCAATATCTTCTATATCTCTTGAACACATTACAATCTAGGAATTATAATATAATCAAAATAATTTCAAATTTTTTCACCCAAAAATAGTTTAACTATAAATTATATATATAAAATTAATGGAAGATATAATTTGGGAAAGAATTAAGTCTTTAGATTCTAACTGTTTAAACTTTATTCAGTATTATAAATTAGATGTTAGTTTAAATTATTCTGAAATTGAATCATTATATAAAAATTATTTATCAAAATATTACTTTGAATCGGAATCAAATAATATTTTTAATGATAATGAAGCTGATAAAATATCTTTAAAATTATGTTTGTTTGAACCTGAACTAGCAATTATTATTGAACAAGTTTTTGAATCAAATCTAAAGGATCTTGATGATGATTTGATTCTTTTTTATTTAAGAAAAGAAAAATCAGCTTTACTTTTATTTAAAACATATTATCCTTTGTCTTTATCTGATGAATTTAAATTACCTTATTTTTGTTATTATATCCAAAATGTAAATACTTTGGAAACTCTTGAGAGTAGATTTGAAGAAGATGAAAATTTATGTATAATGTCATGCTCTAGTTAATAATTTAACTTAAAAATAGGTTTATCATAATTAAACCACTGAGAAACATTAACTCTATCCTTATCACCATCAAATCCTACTTCGATTGGATACCTACTCAAAGGACATTTAGTATATTTTAATTTTACAGGTCCAAACATAGTTGAAACTTCTAAGGTTTCATATTTTCCATATAAATCTTTATGACAGTTTATTAAAACCAAATCATCAACAATTTTATTTTCTTTAGCTTCTGGACCATGAATCCACCAATCATTTTCTATTTTTCTTTTAAAAGCTTCTTGAGATAAACCAATTCGTTCTGCTTGTAATTTATTAAGTTCAAAATCTATTTGTTTAATAAATGTTAAATATGTATTTATGTTCTCAATATCTCCCTCAATTCCTAGTGACATCTGATGTTGCATTAATACAGATGAAAAAGTAGCAAATCTTTTTGGACATGATTGTAAAATAATAAAAGCCATTGAAGCTGAAAAATCTGAAATACAACTAACATTTTTTCCAGATTTTTCTAAACTTTTAATCAAGTCAACTATTTTCATTCCTTCCATAACTGAACCACCAGGAGATGATATGTAAATATAGATATCATCTGCATCAATTTTACTTGTTTTACTAATAAAATCACTAACACTTTCATGTTGAATAGGACCTCTAATTGTTATCATATTTCTGGAATTTAATTCAATCAAATCTTGACAAAGAACAGAACAGATTGAAAATATTGATACCAAAAAACTTAAAACTTTCATTAAAAATATTTAGTTTTTACTTTTTAAATATTATTTTGTAAATTAATATAATTATAAATGAAAAATTATACAAAACAACTAATTGTTTTAATAATCATCACAGTAATTTTACTTTTAAATTATTGTATGAATAATTTTAAAAAGTTCTTTAAAATGGGAGAAAATTATCTAATTTCTTTTTACCAAAATTTAAAAAGTCATAATTGGATTTATAAAACTAAAAATCATATTAAGAGAGATGAAAATAAGATTCTTTTTAATTACAATTTAAAATTTAAATCTAAAATTCTAATAACATATGTTTACTATGAAAATAATTTTTCTAAAAAAAATCTACAATTTTTTATAAAGAATGGACTATATCAATATCAAAATATTATTTATAATATTATCATTAAAGGAGATAAATGTTCGATAAAAATACCAAAGTTACCAAATTTATTTGTTTATAAAACAGAAAATGAAGGAAGAGATTTTACTGGTTATGCTGATAGTTTACTTAAAGTAAATATAGAGGAATTTAACTATTTTATATTTTTGAATGATACTATCAGAGGACCATTTCTACCCAGGTTTTTATCTAAAAAATCTTGGCCTTACTTATTTTTATCACTTTTAAACGAAAAGACAAAACTTATTGGATCTACTATTAATTATTTTGACCTTGGTAAAAATAATAAAAATACAAAACATGTTCAATCTATGAACTTTGCTACAGATTTAATTGGGATCAAAATTTTATTAGATAATGGTATCTTTAATAAAAATAAACATAAAATCTATCTAAAAGATTCTATTCAAAAATATATTTCTGAATTAGAAGTTGGAATGACAAAAGTTATTTTAGAAAAAAACTATAACATTGATTGCTTCCAGCAAAAATATAATAGTATTGTTACCACAGAAAATGATAACATTCAAAATGATGGATTTTCTTTTACCAGTTTATTGAGTGAACCTGTTCATCCTTTAGAAATTATGTTTATAAAATCAAAAAATCATGAGGATAAAATAACAGAAAAATACTCTAATTGGAATTTAGATTAATTATATAAAGAATAATAATTATTGTTTATATAATGGAGTTCTTAAATGAAATTTCGTGTTTTAAAAAAAGCTCAGATCTAAAAGAGCTATCAAATTCATTAGAAACATTTGGTAACAATTCAAATTTGTCAAATATGTTATCTAACTTAAATGACTTTGATCTAATTAGTTTAATTGAACCAATTTTTGAAATTTATAAATCAAAAAATTTTAGAAGATATTTTACTTATAGTTCTGAGATTGTAGACACAATTCTTAAAAAGATAAATCCTTGGGCAACCCCTTACATCATAGATATTCTTTGTAATTTAATGGAAAATAATGTTAGATCAGAAAAAGAATATGCATATTTAGCTATAAAAACATTAGTAGAGAATAATCCTGAACAAATTAAAATTTGTATGCCAAAATTGATTCCTATGTTATCTTTGGATGTAAATGATGTTAATTCTGGAGTTAAGAAGAATGCATCTGAAGTTCTTGAATTATTATTACATTGTAGTGGTAACAGTGACTTGGAATCATTTATTCCAATAGTGCTTAAGGGTTTAAAAGATACAACTAATATTTATGATTATGTGGAAGCATTAGCTAGTTGTGTATTTGTTCAAAATGTAGAGGCACCAGCTTTAGCTATTACTACTCCAATTTTAACAAGAGGTTTAAACGATAAGAAAACAGTAACTAAACGTTTAGCTTGTATTATTATTGACAATATGTGTAAGTTAATTGAACATCCTAAAGAAATTCTTCCATTTTATGCAACATTAAAAAGTAAGTTAGAATTTTGCACTGAAACAATTAGTGATCCTGAAGCTAGAAAAGTTAGTGATAGAGCATTAAATACATTAAAAGGATGTTGTTCAGTAAATGAAAATTTAAGTTTTAATAAAGATAATTCTGAATTTATTGAATTGTTAAAAAGTAAATGTAAAACAGATACTGATTTAAGTTATTTATCTATTTTAATAACCAATATGTCAAATAGTCAATATTTTGATGAAACTTATTGGAAAAATTTATTTGAAGAATATTTACCTAATACTACTATTTGGAAAGAAATATTAGACTTTGCAATGGAATCATTTATTGTCAAAGAAGATATTTTTGAAGATACAGAAGAAGGAAAAGATTTATATAAAGGAGAGTTTTCATTAGCATATGGTGCTCTTACCTTACTAAACAATACTCATCTTCACTTGAAGCAAAATAGATTTTATGGTTTATTAGGACCAAATAATTGTGGTAAGACAACCTTGATGAGAGCAATTGCAAATGAACAAGTTGAAGGTTTTCCAAAGAAAGATCAATTAAAAACAATTTTCGTAGAACATGAAATTCAAGAAATGGAAGTAGGTGAAGATGATAAGGGTTTTCCAATATTAAACATTGATTTATGTGGTGTTGAATGGGTAGTTCATTGTTGTAATGTAATTTATCAAATGGAACCTCCTGTAAATAGAGAACAAGTAGAAAAGGTTATGGAAGAAATTGGTTTTGGTAACGCTAAAAAAGATATTGGAAAAGATAGAGCTGCTGATATGGAAATGGGTGTAACAACATATTCTGGTGGTTGGAAAATGAAAATGCAACTTTGTGCAGCAACTTTAATGAATGCAGATATTCTGATGCTTGATGAACCAACTGGTCATTTAGATGTAACCAATATTGCTTGGATTAAAAATTGGTTGAAAGATTTTATGAATAATGGAGGTTCAATTATAACTACTTCACATGACTCCTCTTTTTTGAACGAGATGTGTACTCACATTATTGATTTTCAGAATAGAAAACTAAAGATGTTCAAAGGAACATTAGGAAAATCATTAGAAGAGTTTGTTGAAGCTTATCCAGAGAAGAAAAGTTATTTTGAGTTAAGAAACGATGTGGTAAAGTTTGTTTTTCCAGAACCAGGACCATTAGAAGGTGTAAAGAGTATGTCTAAGGTTTTACTAAAAATGAAAAATGTCACTTTTCAATATCCTACCAGAGATACACCAACTATTTTCGATATTAATATTGAATGTTCACGTATATCAAGAGTAGGTGTTATTGGTGCAAATGGTGCAGGTAAATCTACAGCTATTAAGATTTTAATTGGCGAATTAAAAACAAGTCAAGGTGAAGTAACAAAACACCCAGGTTTGCGTGTAGCTTACATTGCCCAACATGCTTTCCATCATTTAGAAAAACATTTACATAAAACACCAACTCAATATATCATGTGGAGATTTGCTGGTAATGAAGATAAAGAAGGTTTGGATATGATTAATAAAGATGTTACTGAAGAACAAAAAGTTATTAAATATTATATTTCTACAGCAGATATAATTGAATTAAAAGTATGTGATACTCCTGCAGATGAGAAGAAAGCAGTTGTACCAGAAGCAATCTTTGAAAGAAGAGAAAATAAAAAATTAAAACTAAAAGAATATGAAGTAAAGTGGAAAGGAAAATCTGATGATATGAAAATGTGGGTGAAAAGAGAAATTTTAATTAAAATGGGTGCTATTAAATTAGTTCAAAGACATGATGAAAAAGAAGCTGTAAAAGCTGGTCTAGCTTCTAAAACACTTACAACAAAAGATATTGAAAAACATTTTGCTGATTTTGGAATTGATCCAGAACAAGCAAATCACACATTAATTAAATCATTATCAGGTGGTCAAAAAGTAAAAGTTGTATTAGCAGCATCTTTATGGCAAACTCCTCATTTAGTAATTCTTGATGAACCTACTAACTATTTGGATAGAGATGGATTAGGAGCACTAACTAGTGCAATTCATGAATTTAAAGGTGGTGTAGTAATTATTTCACATAACAAAGAATTTACTAATGCTGTAACTACAGAAAAGTGGATCATGGAGAAGGGTAGATTAAGAAGAGAAGGAGAATCTGTTGCAAAAGAAGAAGAAAATAGTGATCCAATTATAGATAAGAATGAAACTGTATTTGATTCATTTGGCAATGAAGTTAAAGTAGAAAGGAAAGTAGAATTATCAGAAAAAGAAAAGAGAAAACAAGTAAAAACTTTACAAAAACAAATTAAAGATGGTAAAAAGAAAGGATTATTAAGTGATGATGAAATATTAGAATTAGAAGATAAAATTACTGAGCTTCAAGGACAAGATTAAGAATATATTTATTTTTGCAAAAATGACTTTGTCTTCAAATCAATTTATTTGCAAAGCAAAAAGAATAACCAATTAAAAATTGAAATTTTATCGATATATGTGCTCCATAGATAAAATCAATTGGAAAGATGATGAATATAGGAAAGTCTAAAGAAATTGAGGTAATGATTGCCCCCACTTTTGAAGCATTGAAAGAGACCACTGGTAAGAATCGTTTTAGAGTGCACCAACCTAACTGCGGATGTTTAAACATTCCAAAGCTTGCAACGTCTTGTTTAGTTGCAGTTGGTAATCAAAATAAACCAACAACCAAAAAAAATATTTTATGGGTTTATCCTTTCGAAAGTAGTTCTACCTTTCGTAGTTCTACCTTTAGTAGTTCTACCTTTAGTAGTTCTACCTTTAGTAGTTCTACCTTTCGTAAGGAATTCTCAAAGATTAGCGATTGTGATATAAATTTCGCAAAGTGTGGATTAAGAGGAAAGGACGAAAAGAATGGGTTCTTTTTCTTCATAGGTCCTACTGATGTTGTAAGTGATATGGCTAGTTTTGGTAACTCAGAAATCAAAGGGTTCCCACGAGCTAAGAAGGAAAAAGATGAAGCTGATGCATTGCATTGTCTTCCTATCTCTTTACTATATGAAGCTGTCAAGGATACTAGCAACACTCAAGTCTACAGGAAAATCAAGGACATACTGCAGACTGATAAGATGCTGAAGTTTCATGGTCATATAAACTCGGTAATTAGGCGTCTAAGTCGTAACGGAGAAAGTGATTGCTGTCTTGTCTTCTCTTGGAGTGACAGTAAGCATATGTATTTAGATATTCCTGGAGGAAAGAGGAACTTTATTAATTCCTTAGATACTCCCGAAACTTCAGTAGAATGCGCAATTAGGGAAGCAGAAGAGGAGTGTCGACTTAAGGTTTGTAGTAATAGAAATAGATATTATATTTACAGTGAACATTCGAGAGACTTTACTAGAGGTGATATTTTTGACAGCATTATTGATGAGAAAATGTCATCAGTTACTTTTGTCATTAAATGTTTTAGTGAAATTTGGAAGGTGCCTGATGCCATAGAGGTAAAAACGAAGGTTCTATCTGATAAAGTTTCAGAAAGACCTTCAACACCAATCCCAGATGCCTTTAATTCTTTAGGATACACTCGCGAAGGACTGGCATTTAATCCAGAAGATATGGTCACTGAACTTCTTAGAGGTTATTAGTAAGTCTCATTTATATTTTAGGAAAGGAAAATTTTTCTTTCATAAAATACATCTTCATTTTGAATAAGCATATGTATTAAATTTGTGAAGCAATAGATTAAGATAACAAAAAATTGAATTTTTTTTAAATACTGTAATATATATATAGTTATGGAGTTTACACATGATGAAAATATGTTATTTCAAAAAGGATATCCTAAAAGAATATATCATCCTCATTTAAAAAGTCCAAGAATTTTTTATGACGCTAAAGGAAATATAGTTAGCATTACTAAAGCAGTAAGAGAATTATTTATAACAGTATCTAATTATTATGAAGAAAAACAAATAAATAAATCTTTTTTAAAGAAATATAACCATTAATTTTAATGGAAGAATTAAAAAAAGAAGGAAATGATTTTTTTTTACAACAAGACTACAATATGGCAATAGAAAAATATAAAGAAGCATTAGAATTGTCAGAATTGTTAGAAGATAATAAAGATATATCAATTTTACATTCTAACTTGAGCTCTGCTTATTGTAAAATTGATGATTTTGACTTAGCATTAGACCATGCTAAAAAATGCATTAAATTAAATTTTAATTGGTACAAGGGGTGGTATAGACTTAGTTATGTTCTATTCAAGTTAAATAAAACAGAAGAAGCAAAAAAAGCGATTAATAAGACTTTGGAAATTTGTAAAAAAGAAGAGATAGACGATAAATATATTCTAGAATTAAAGGAAAATATATTTAAGGATAATGATTGTAAAATCTTTTCAGATGAAGAAAAGGAAATTCCAGATACTTTTAAGAATAATAATTATAAAATCTTTTCAGATGAAGAAAAGAAAATTCCAGATACTTTTAAAGATAGTATGCCACAATTTATGTCAGCAATGTTAAACAATCCAAAAATAAAAGAAAAACTGGACAATCAGAATTTTAAAGAAAAAATGCTAAATAATAGAGAAAATCCATTATCAATGTTAAGTGACCCTGATATGACAGAGGTTATGCTTGAAATGATGAAAACATTCAAATCATGAAAACATTCAGATCATGAAAACATTCAAATCATGAAAACATTCAAATCATGAAACCATTAAACTTCATCAAGTTCTTCTTCTTCTCTACTATCAATAGTTTTCTTAATATTTTTCTTTAAAATATCTCTTATATTTATATTATTTTTTTTACTGTAGAAAAAACCTTTTTTTTCTTTCACATTATCTATAATATTTTTTTCTTGCTTACAATATTTTATTGGTGGGAAGCCGCCATTAGGTAACATATATAATTTCTATTAGAAAAAAAATTAATCAAAATTTACTACTAAACTTTTTTCAGATTTTTTATCAGGAGTTTTGGTGCATAATTTTGACTCTTTTTGTTTGTTTGGTTCTATAAGGTACATGTGATTAATATTACAACAAACTCCTTTATTATCACAGGAGTATTTAATATATTGATTGTCGTTAATATTCGAAATATAATTTTCATATAGTAGTCTATGTAATGCTACTTTACGGTGGCGGAAATAGAAATTAATGTAGCTGGTTTTACCTTCTTTTGCTTTATTTGTTACATACCCTTTCCACAAAGAACAACAATTGTCATCAAATATACTATTTGATAAATTTTTGGATACTCTTTTGATATCTTGTAGAGATAATTTTTTATTTAAATTACAATCTTGTCTTTGTTTGGTTATCAGTTCTTGAAATAATGAATTATTATTTCCGTCCATCTAAATAACTAGATATTTTTTTTTCAAATTAAAAAATAAATTGATTAATTAGATAGATAAATAGAATAAATTTTAGTTGGAACCTCACTCATATTTTCATAATCAAATTGAATACGAATCACGTCATCTTTGTTAATAAATTTATTAATATTATCTTTATTAACTGGTAATTTTCCACTATTAAAAATATACTTAATATCTTCAAAATTATCGTAAAGTAAAATTGGATATTTTGGGAATATAAAACTTAATACTAGTAATTCAATAATTCCATTTGTATTAATTGTTGTCTTTCTAAATTTATTAATAGCACTTTCAAAGAAATCACCTTTATCATCAATAAATTTACTTAATTGGTTTTCGAATTTTTTATTTTCCTTGTTTGCTAATATAAAGTCAATAATTTTAGCTTTTAATAAATAACTAATTTGAGTTTGTAATTCAGACATATAACCTAAATTTCTAGATTCAATATCATATAATTTATTATTTATCCAATATAAACAGTTAGAATATGCTCTAATTACTGAATCTTTATTTTTAATAATTGGTTGTTTCATTAAATTTCCAATTTGAATTAATTCTGGATAATCTTCTTCAATATTTAGGTCATCTTTTTTTGATAATTTTTTTCTTCCAATTTTAGGAACTTTATCTTTTCCAAATAATTCAGTCATAATTTTTTTTATATTAAAATTACTAGTTTTTAGAATCTTTTGATTGCTTCTTGTTGAAAATAAATTATAATCAACAATATCAGAAACAAAATAGCTACTTTCTTGAATAAGCTCTTTAAATTGAATATTATTTTGAATCATTTCTTCAATTATTTTGTTAATAAATTCAATAATTTTATTATATTTTAATTGTAATTTACAAGAATTTGAAGCCCATAAACAGTGTAAATTTAGATTACATTTATCTTTACTCTTATTAGCTTTACAATAATCTCTCACATTTTTAACACTATAATTAGTTAAATCAGGTATCTTATCAACTATTTCTATAAAATCATTATTTTTATTTTTCTTAAATTTGTTTAATTTCCTTGATACATTTCTAAATAAAATATTTCTTAATTGTGCTTTTTTTTCTTCTTTTTTCATTTCTTTATTTCTAACAATATTAATAATTTGTTCTTTCACTTCTTTATCTTGTTCAAGATATAAACTGAATTCTAATCTAAATAGATTATAAGATTCATTATTATACTTATCTAATTTAACTTCTTCATTAATAGAATCATCTACTTTATATCCTTTCACAATCATATCATCTATTTCATTTTCTCTAGTTTTTTTCAAATAGTCAAGTTTTAATTTACCAATTTCTTTTTTAGTAAGTTTAATTGATTTAACTGGGACAGTTAATTTATTTTTAAACCTCATAGAAACAATATTAAACTTGTCCTTACTTTCACTATCAAAATAAAGTAAACCAGGGATAAAATTTAATTGTAACTTTGATTCTATTTTTTTAAATTTTTCTATTGTTTCAGACAAAGTTAATTGAATATCCTTATCAGTATAATTAGAAACAGGTAAATTATAAATAGACCCTCCTGGATTTACAGGTATCAATGCATTATTTTTTAATTTAATAAATCTTACTTTATTTCTAATATCAACTAATTGTGTTTTAATATCAAATTCTTTATCTAACAAAATATTTGTTATATTTTTAGAATTATAAATTGATGATTTATTGATATCATTAATAATATTACTTATACAACTCTTATTAAAATAACTAATTAATTCTTTTACTAAATTATCATCTTCTTTTGTATTTATTGTTTTTGTTAATATAATTTTTTTATTGACCTTAGAATCTTTCTTTAATTTATAAATTGGGAAATAAAACTTACCTTCTTTTATTAAAATGATCCCAGTTCTATCATCATTAATCATATAATAGTTTTCTGTATTTAAACAATTAATAAAATATCTATCAACGTAAGTCTCTTTTTCTAAAGCTTTTTTAATTATTTTTGTTCTTTTTTCTAGTAAAAATACAAATAGACCTTTTTTATCAATTACTCCAGGAATTGATACTAATTCGCCAATAGTATCATACTCTAAATAAGAACTATCTTTTATAAAATTAATATAATTTTCCTTTGTCTTAAATATTTCTCTGATATCCCCATTATTTAGTGAAGTAAAATATCTATCATCTGTATCTTTATTAATAAAATTAATAAGTTTTTCTTTTATTTGAGGAATAGTTAATGAGAAAATATTTGCTATAGCTGCCAAATAAAAGTATGTATCATCTTTAACTGTATATTTAAAATAATAACCAGTTTTTGATTCAATTAAATAGTGATTTTTAATAGTGTTATCATTATTCCAGAGCTTATTAAAAAAATTATCCAAATATTTAGGTAAATATATAAATCTACCTTCTTGAATTTTATTAGTATCTTGAAGTATATATATTTTATCACCTAAATCGTCATTATTAATTCTTTCTACTTTTTCATCAGCATCTTTGTCTCCTATACATTTTAAGAAATAATTCTTTTTCTTTTTATTATCTGATAATAATTGATCCTTTTTAAAACAACATGGTGCACATAAGTTAGAAGGATTATTACCCCTTGACAAGAAACCCACATATTTATGTTTTCCATTATCTTCTGGAGTGCACGCGTAATAAACATATTTACCTGTATCTGCTGAAAATAATTTAATTGCCTTTAAATTTACTTTTTCTGTTTTACCTTTATTTTTAACTTCTATCTCCTTTTCATATAATCCTGATTCTTTATTAAATTTAAAACCTCTCTTAGTTAATTCATTTACTTGGTCTTCGTCTAAAATCAATGGTCTTCTTCTTTTATCATTACCACTATTTTGACAATTTCTTGAATATTGATTTTGTCCTTCTTCTGGTCTATAACTTAATCTACTTTTATCTAATACCAATAAAGATTTAACATTTTTAATAGCTGTTTCATAGTTAACAAATTCAATTACCTTATTTCTTCTTTTAGCAACTTTACTTAATTTAGTTAATTGTTGTTTTAGTTTTTGATATTTAGATTTCTTATATAAATAGGTTTCACAATATAAATAAATTAATATCTTAACGAATTCAACAATTTCTCTTAATTGTTCTTTATTTCTTGTTCCAGTTATTCTAATTTTATATTTATCTCTTTCTTTTCCTTGAATATCTATACCAATACCATCTGGTTTTCCTTTCGGCATAGATTTTAATTTTTTGAGGACTTTTTTTGATTTTTTAATTACTTTACTATATTTATCTTTAACATAATCTAGCTCTTTAGCTGCAAGTTCTGATGTAATATTAAATTGTTTTGCAATTTCATCAATAAGATCTCTATCTGATAAATCATAATTTCTCAGAAAGTATAAAATTCTAAGATGCATTCTAGTTAAATTACCATATTTTGAAATTCTTTTATATCTTAAATATGTTCCATATTTTGATGTCTTATTTTCATCTTCTCCTTTTTTTGACACTCTTTTTTTTGGATCAATAACTAAAGAAATATAAGGAAAAAATAATCTACTAAATTCTGAAAGTTCATTATGATTTACTTCAAATTTTTCTGGTAAATGAAATTTTTGAATGGTGTTAATAAATGCATATTTAAATCTATTATCAGGTGGAGGGATAATTTTAATTTTTTTATTCTCACTATTTATTTTATTTAATAAATCTCTCACATAACTGTATGATTTTTTAATATCGTCTGTAGTTGCTTTATCATCTTCTTTCCAAGTTATTTTATATTCAATTCTACCATTTTCTTTTAAATTAATAGAAATATATTTATTTTCAAATAATTTGATTTTAAATTGTAAACCATAAGGAGAGTTTTCAAACCACTTTGTTAAAATTTCTTGGTCATTTACAATATCACTTTTAGTATTATATTTAAAATTTACTTGACTATCAGGTGACATATATTGTATAAAAGGATATTTGTTATCAACAATAAAATTATCAAAGATTCTATATAAACTAAATTTACTTTCTGAAACTGTTCCAGTAATATTTTTTTCATTTAAAATATTAACATGAATAATCGATTGTAGAATATATGTTGGAAAAAATAATTGTTGATATTTATTATTATTATCCATATCTATTTTAGATTTTTCAATAGTCTCATAAATCTCTTTTTCTATTTTCATATCATTACTAATTGTTAGGTATGAATTAGAATTAAATTCTTGTTCTTTACTATTAGCAAAGTTTAATAGTTGAACTATTCTTTCTAACCTATCATAATTAATTAATGGAAAATAAATATTAGAATATACATCGGATAAGTTTTTTAATTTCTCCTGGTCTACTGTATAATTAGTTCCTAATTCATTTAAAATATCAATCATAAAAATTTCATTGTTTGTAATATAATCCTCATAATCTCTTAAAATATCCTGTTCGTCATCTTCTCTTTTAATTTTATATCCGAAACTGTCTTTTAAATAACCTAAATTATCTCTCAAATTCTCATATACCTTTAAATTTTCATTTGGTTCTATATCAATTTGTAATAATTCATTTCTTCTAATCCATTTTTGACCAATCATAACTTTATCTACTTTTTTATTCAAAATATATTCAGCCCAAAAGTATTGATATTCTGGTAAAAATTTAATTTCTTTACCAAATTTCGGATTTACTGAAATAGAATTTGCAATCTTTAACCTCATTGTTTTTACTGTATCATCCTCAAAAATATATTGATTTGTTATGTAATGTTTATTATAAACTTGTTCTAATACAGAATCATAATTACTATTATCTAAAATATTATCGTATTCATTCTCAATTTTATCAATTTTCTTTTCCCAGTTTTTATCATTAATCGCATCACTAATTAACTTGGAAGTTTCTTTAATTTCTTTATTATTTTCAGTTTCAGTTACCGAATAAAGTTTCATAAGTTCATCTAAATTAAAATCATCAGTTACCTCATCATCTAGATCTTCAATTGTTTCCAAATTATCATCTTCGTCTTCTTTATTAATTTCTTGATCTAAATTATCTTCTTCCATTTCCATATCCATTTCCATATCTTCATTACCACCATATTGTATATTTTCTTCACGTGAATAAGTTTTAAAATTAATATCTTTTTTATTTGATATTGACTTTATTTTATTTCTTGATAATAAATAGTTTTGATAATTAGCAGAAAAAGAAAAGGGAATTCTTTTCTCTCTAATTTCATTAAGACTAATATCAATATTATTATTAAACCAATCTTTACCTAAATTTTGAATTACCTGTTTTTTCATGCTATTATTTGAATTTATTTTATTAATTGAGTAACTAATATGCTCAATGGTAAAGAATACTTTGTACCATTCTTCGCCATAATAATCTTTAATAATTTTAAAATTCTTTTTAGAAATAGTAGTAATTGTATCAAAAAAATCTTTTCTCTTAAAACTTTCAAGCACTTTTAATATTTCATCATCTACTAAAGGACCGACAAAAATATAAATATAGTATTGTATTCTTCCATTATTATTTTTAAATTTGTGAATAATTTTATATGGATTTCTCATTTTATATTATAATTTAGAGAAAATTATAATATAAAAACTTAAATTCTTTTTAAATTATGGATGATGATAAGATCATACCGCAATATTCTACAGGGTTTGAATCGTAGTCTTCATATTTATAAATATTAATTTTTATAGCTTCTTTCGTATAAAGTGAAAATATTTCTTTAAAAAGTTGAGTATGTCCAACTTCTCTACATCCTATGTGTGCTAATTCATGTAAAGCAACATAAGTTAACAAATTAAGCTGATGTAATTCACCTGTTTTTTTACTTTTTAAACAAAATGCTAGCTCTTCTCCTTTATTTACACTATATGATGTATATTCAGAAGTTGGTGGATTCTCAAAGATTTTAGTTTTTGATTCATTAAAATTATCATTTAACATATTTATACACTCATCTACATCACTTTTAGTGAAGGAACTTTTAGTTCCATATTCATTACTACATTCTTCAATATTATTTCTTAAGTGAGCTTTTAATTTATACATATTAATTATCAAGTTTCCAAGTAAATCAGCTGATTTTTTTTTAGTTTTATCATTATGAACTAAAATTTTGGATCCAGTTTTAGATTCTATCAACACTAGATTATTCTTATTAATAATTAAAAATATATATATAAAAATTACTAAAAATGATATGATTAAAGTTTCTTTCATTAATATATATTATATTTAATATAATTTAATAAAATATATTTAAATTTTTTATACTAGTTTTTGTAAAAAACTATTTTCTACCTAGTAATATACATGGGAAACAGTTCATCAAAATATAACACTGATTCATTAAATTGGGATAAAATAAATACAGAATCAATGAGTTCAGTAATTCCAAATTTAGAAAATATTAATAAAGATGCTAAAAAATTAGTAACATCTCTTATTGTTGAAAAAAACGTTAATAATTTTAATCTAGAAGATACCGACTCTGATAATGAAAATTTATTCTCTTGGGTTAATAACAAAATAGGAAATGATGTCAAAGAAGTTAGTAATAAAGAAGACGTCTATTCTGATACATCTCCTTTTATCAGTTCTGATATGTATAAATACTTAGCCGATAAAAATAGTTCTGCTACTAGTGAATTAGTTCCACAACAAGGTGGCGCTAAAAAAAGCTCCAGTACCAGTTCTACATCTTCAACTCCACGAAAAAATAACTCAAGTCATAAAGGTTATGATTCCTCTTCTATTGAATCTAACAGTAATCTTTCATACATTTCTTCCTCTGCTCATACTGAAAATAAAACAAGTGATATTGCAAGAAGTTCAATTTCTGTTCAAAATAATATGCTTTCATCAAGTGTAAACACATCTGATATTAATTATATTTCTAATAGATCTGATTAAATAGCCAAAAAATAATTTAAATAAATTAAACGTTTATATTATTTTCCAATTTTTCCTTCTCAATGGTTTTAATAATTCTCCTTTGTTCACATTTTAATTTCCTTACTTCTTTTTTTAAGTCATCAACTATATCATTAAGTTGTTCCATTTTCATTTTATCATAATCTACTTCACCAATTAAATTTTCGTTAAAATCTTCTTTTTTATTAGAAGCGATAAACTTCATAACTTCTATTTTCTCTTTTATTAATTCATCAACTTTATCTTTGAAAATATAAGGATTGAATATATTTTCAGCATCTTTAATTGCCAATTGTAGAAACTGTAATGATGGTTTCATAATCTGATTTGTCATATAGAATAAATAATCTACTTCTAATTTATTTTGTTTTATATAATCTGGAATTTCAATCATGTCACCTTGTAATGTTTCTTTAGTTTTATTTGGAATCTTAATTGCTGCAAAAGTAATTCTATCGCCAGATTGTGGTCTATTTCCTGGATCCCTAATACCAATTCTTTCTGCTAATACCACATGAGCTATTCTAGTCCAGTCAGCATATGATTCTTTCAATTTAAGTGTTTTACTCGTTAAAAAGTAATTAATATCATATTTATTAGCAAACATATCCTTGATACATTTTTTAGTATACTTTTTAGCCATCTTCGGATCTTTGAAATTAATCAAGGCATCAATTATACCATTACAAACTTCCTTAACAATAGGTGCATTATCTCTTCTTTTTAATACAATGCCCATAAAATCTTGCTTATACTTTTCTGGATCAAACTCATATTTATTTCCTACATAACGTTTTTTTGTTAGAATTAAGAAAGGCCAAAAAGTCTTCTCATATTCCAAGTCATGAGGAAATGGCAATCTCTTTTTTACAGTCTCTCCAGATATTATTCCCATCTCAATTGATAAATCTAATGTTCTTTTATCCGTAATAGATTTTCCTTTCTTCCATAGCTTTACCTTTATTTTTTTAGTATCCTTAACATACCAATACGGCTCAATCCATATCTTATCCATTTCATCATTAAAAAAGGTTTCTAAATTAGTCACAAAAATTTCTTTTAGTTTTATCATTTCCTCTTTCTTTATTTGATCTTCTTCTAAGTCACCAGTTAATAAAAAATCAAATGCAGATAATCTCATCTTTTCAACTTGATGTTCTCCAAATTTATATAACTTTGCCTCCAGTATTTCTGAAAATTGTTTGTCATTAAACTTCTCTTTATAAACATTAAATAATTCTTGTAAAGTCCAAAACCATGGCATAAAACTTTCTTCCATATACTCTTTCAAAAATTGCTTCATCCTTTCTTCTATGGGCAAAAGTATGTTCCAATGATCTGGTTCTGGTAAAACATCTAGAGGATCTGGTAATCCTAGTTTAGTTATCTTATCTTCACCATAATATTTATCATGTAACTCAATCCACATATATTTATTTTCTTCTGGAAGGAAAAATAATAATAACTCTTTTGAATAATTTATTATTTTTTTCCATAATTTCAACCCAGGTTCTTTTTTTACTTTTTTATATTCTTCTTTGAAGCGAAAACAAGTGAAAACTGAATCAGTATCTCCGTACCTAATTACAGGCTGGAAGATCAAACCATCTAATTTCTCAACAACATATTTTCTTATTTTTTCAATAAATTCTTCATTTCCTCTGTCTTTTAATTCCATGTCTAATATTTTATTAACCATCTCCATATCATCGTTCTGATAAGCATATTTTAGTCCATTTATAAAACCCGGCAAAATCTCTTCATCATATTTTTTAGCAAATATTAACATTTCCTTACCTGTCGATGTAGTGCATGCTGCAATAGCTTTCATATAAACAGGACTCGTTGGTGCTCCTAATTGACCATACAAACTATTTGCTGTGATTTTTAGAGCTAACTGTTTGGCATCTTTAATTTTATATTTAAATGGATCTTTTTCTACTTTCATCTGTTTTTTAACAGCTCTTCTCTCTTTCAATAAAGTATCGAGAATCATTGGAACAACACCTAGTTCTTCACCTTGTTTAGCAAATCTAACATGTTTAATAGTTCCATCAGATTGTTTATATTTTGCATTATAGTATTGAATACCATCTAAACTATCATAATCACTACTCTTTACCATTGTCTCATGACTCATATTCTTTTGAATAATCGAAGATGGATATAGTGATGCATAATCTTTTGTCACCAATGCTTCATAATCTACATTAGGAACTGGGTCAAACACTATTGCACCTTCATAACCACCATCATTATCCTCCGGCTTTTTTAGAACTGGAAATAGAAATCCTGATTCTTTATAAACCTTTAGACACAGACTAAATAGCTTAATACCTTGTCCTCTAACAAATAGATACGATAGGGGCACATAACAGACATTTGCCATCTCAATGTTTTTTGTAATAACTTCTAACTTATTTACCAACAGATTAACTAAACGACAATCCTTAACACAGTATTTTGCTACTATGCTTCTATCTGCTGAATTACCTTTTTGTAATCTAAAAATATCTTGAGGCCCTACATCATCTTTAGCTTGTGACCAAAACAATGACCCTTCTTCAACTTCAGATATATCTTCTTTTGTAGTTATTGTAATTATTTTATTCTCTTTATCCAAATTTTTAACTAAATATTTACTTCCAATATAATCGGAAACAAAACTTTTAACATGTTCAATATGGATATAATCTTGTTCTAAAATATCATCTACGTTTTCACAATGTAACTTGTATTCATTTTCATTTTTCTCTAGTTTAATTATCTTTCCCCTAATAAAATGAGAAGCTACAGAATCTAACTTATAGGATGATAAATTGTATGTTTTTTGAACATCTTTCATAAGATCAACATGAATTCTACCCGGTGTATCCCAGTATCTAAGCATGTTTTCACCCATTGCTGATGATGCTAATTTAAAGTCTCTAAAATTACATTCTCGATTTTTTAATTTTGATAATAAAGACATCTCAAACTTAATACCTAGATGTAAATCACATCTGTCAAAAACATACTTTTCATCAAAAAAGAATATATTATATCCAGTAATAATATCACAGTCGGATCTAATAATTTCTTTTTTCCAAGCTAATATTAAATCTCTCTCATTATCATACCATTCTGTTACTACTCCATCAACTGGATCCGTTTTTTCAAGACAAACAATATGCTGTCGATATGGAATAGATTCACCTAGTCTAGTACAAGTAGTTCCTATTTGAATAACTTGGTCACCCTTTCTCCTAGCCATCGGAAATTGTCCATCTACAGAATGACATTCAATATCAAACGAAGCTATTCTAAAAGGAGCATTGCAATCTTTTTCAATAGGATTAATATTTTTCCAATCTGTATAAATCTCATAATCACAATAACTATTTTTATCAGAATCTTCATCAATTAATTTATACTTTTCGACTCTCACCCAAGAACATCCACTAATTTTTTTTATATGAAAACATCTTAACATTGCTGGCAAATTTGCTTCATAACATTTAAATTGATGATCTTTTGTTGTTACTCTTGGAATGTTTATTTTGTTATTATCTAACATATAATAGAATTTTTTTAGTGCAAATGAATTATAAAAAACTAAACGGGCATACAGGAATTCACGATTATTAGTAAATCCTATGGCATCTTTTTTAGAAACCAAATCAATATACTCCAACCCATCTCTAAATTTTTTCCACACTTTTTTATTATCATAACTTTTGAACCATTTTTCCATAATCTTTATCTTTGTCTTTGCTTCGGTTTTTGTCCATTTACTTGGTAATTTAATATAAAAGTGAGGAGTGAAGTTTTCTAACTTGCAATAAACTGATTTTCCTTCTAGTGTTCTACCAAAAACATGAATTATAAATCTAGGTAAATTTGTTTCTGAATTATTTTCTGATTCACTTTCTTCATCATCTTCTAACTTTTCGTGATCTTCTACATAGTCATATATTTGGAATTCCATTAAGAGTATTACTATTAAAATATATAATCTTAAAATCAATTTTTTATTATATTTAAAAAAATGATTTCTTTTAGATATAATGAACTTGTTTAATATATTATTGACAATTTTTAATTTAGTATCAAATCCACCAAATATTGAGACTGTTCCTTCATTAGACATTAACAAATATGTAGGTTCTTGGTATCAAGTATATGACAATAACTACAATAAACTTTTCATAAATAACGGAGAGTGTATCAGACATAATTATTATCGTAATTTTAATACATTAATGCATGTTAATTATCTAGATTTAAATGATGAAAATAAAACAATTGCAAATTTGTCTGCAGAATTACTTACGGATAAAGAAAATGAAGGTAAATTTAGTTTAGCAGATTCTAATTATATTGGTTCAAATTATTATGTCACAAAATTAGGTCCTGTTGTAGATAATAAATATGACTATGCAGTAGTTACAGATTCTCTTGGTTTAAGTTTATTTGTATTAACTAGAAGTTTGGATAGTTTTTACATAAATTATAAATTAGAAATTGATACATTTTTGAATAATACTTGTGGTAATGATGAAGTTGTTGACTTTTTAACAGCTCCTCAAAAAGTTAATAATCAAGATTGTAAAATATTTATTTAATAAAAAAAATTATACTTTTCTTAAATAAAATAATTCCATTTGAATCTAAACAATAGCCAAAGTCATTTTTTACATAGTATTAATATTTTTTTTTACTAAAACTTAAAAAGGATTTCATATTATTCATCATTTTAATATTTTTTTGTAAATCAATTTGATTTATTAAAACATGTCCACAATTATTGCAGCAAGTATTTTTTCTTACTTTACTATAAATACCCTTAGTGCATATTTTACAATTAAATTTCTTTATTAATTCGTTTATCTTTTTAGAAATAACTCTGTATTCAATTCCTTGACCTTTATTTTTTAAATATAAGTAAGAAAAAATGTTAATAATAATTTCATTAGGTACTTTATCCATGTTAATAACAATTTAAATATAACTAAAATAAAAAACAATTTTTTCTAATTATTAATATATGAAAATAATTATTTTAGGTGCTGGAATATCAGGATTAACTGTTGCTCACGAATTAATTGAAAAAGGATTTGAAGTAGAAGTATTTGAAAAAGATAGTATTGCTGGCGGTATGGCCAGAACTTTCCGAAATAAAGATAATGTTCCTACAGAACATTCTTGGCGAGGATATGGACCATTTTATTTTAATGCATTTGAAATTATGAAAAGAATTCCAATTTCCGAAAACTTTGGAAATAATACTGAATATAGTTTAGAAGAAATAGCTAAACATAATAAAAAGGATGATTTATGGGTAATATATAAAAATAAAGTTTATGATGTTACCTATTTTTATAAAAACCACCCGGGAGGAAGTTTGATATTAAAAGTAGGAGGAAAAGATGTAGAAAAAGAATGGGAAAAATTAGGTTATTCTTGGCATGCAAGTAATAATAATGTCATTAAACAATTAAAAAAAAATTTTGTTGGACATGTCAAAATAACCGAGAAGTTTAGTAATAACTTAACTGTTTATGATAATTTAGGGAAAAATAGACTAAATTTTACTTTTTTATATAATGAAAGAAAAGGAAGAGGAAATGTAAACTTGTCCAAATCTGATATTTTCTTTCTTATCTTTTTATTTGGTAAAGTAATTTTGAGTAATAATAGGAGAGAAGAATATTTTAAAATTAGATTGGACCCAATACTTAAAAAAAATCTATCTTTGGAAGGATATCATTTTAGCTCAGACTTTTTAGCAGGACCTGGTTATGGTTTTGATAAAAACACAATGTCATTAGCACATTATGCAATATTTATAGAATATTCTTTTTACCAGAATAATAAAAAATGGCAAGTTATGAATCAACCTACGAGTGAAGCATGGATAAATCCTTGGGTTAACTATTTAAAAAACAAGGGAGTAAAATTCCATTTTAATTCAGAAGTAAAGGAAATATATCATAAAAATAAAATTGTAAGTAAATGTTTAATTAATGTTAACGGAAAAGATACTCTGATTAAAGGTGATGAATTTATTTTTTGTATTAATCCTTTTAATTTAGAAAAAATTTTCAGGATTAGCAAAATAACAAAACTAGCTGATAAATTATCAAATGGAAATATTATTAATAATCAAATAAGTTTCAGATTGGGATTTAGTAAAAAAATTAATTTTGATATTAAATATGGTGGCTTTGTTTTAATTGATAGTCCTTATAATATTACCTTTTATTTACAAGAAGACCATTGGAAAGAAAATATTAAATTAGGAATGAATGGAAAAATAAAATCTTTAATGAGCGGAACAATTATAAGACCATATATTACTGGTTCATTATATAAAAAATCAGCTCTAAGTCTTTCAGTAGAGCAACTGAAAGAAGAAATTACTCATCAAATTTTTGAATCTAAAGAATTTACTAAAGTTTTAAATAAAAATAATATAACTAAATCTGATATCATTTTTAAAGAAGTATTTAATGATTGGGAAAAAAATGGTTCCTATTTAAAATCTAAAAACTTGAAATGGGTAAATAATAGTATTAATGAAGAATTTAGATTAAATAATGATATTAAATTTAAAAATATGTATGCTGCTGGTAGCCATACTAAAACTTCAATTTATGTTTGGAGTATGGAAGGTGCAGTTGAAAGTGGAAAAAGAACTGCTAATATTATCTTAAATAAATATAATAAATCAAATTGCTATTTATATACCCATCAATCTAATTGCTTAGTTAAATTTATAGCTAAATTTGATGATTTAATTTATTCCCTTAATTTGCCTCATCTTACCTTAGAAATCATATTATTTGCTTTTTTTATTATTATATTTAATTGTATTCAAAAGTATCTATTAAATACTACTATACGAAATTCCTAAAAAAACTAGCTATTTATCTTAATCTAAAAGTTACATTAATTCTACCTTCTTCGATTTTTGATTGTTTTGGTATTCTATGTTTCCAATCTTTTTTGGCTGCATTATAGTCGAAAACAATTAAAGATCCGTTATTAAGGTCAATTTCATATTTATTATCATTATTTTTATCTACAGACATAAATTGGAATTTTCTTGTTGCACCCAATGATAATGAAGCAATGAGGTCACCTTCAATAACTTCTGAATCGGTATGCCAACCAATATGGTCATCTCCATTACGATAGTAATTAATTTGTGCATATTTTATTTTTTTATTAATAATTTTTTCTACCTTCTTCTTTATTTTTTTTACTTCTTTACTCCAAATACTTGACCCAGTTATATTATAAGATTCTTCTATATCAAAATCTTTATCTTTCATGGCCCATAGCAATCTAGGTGTTTTAACCTCTTTACCATACATTTTATATATACCTTGTTCCCATTCTGTTTCTTCTAACAAATTTTTATATAATATATTTGCTTCTTCTTCAGTTAATATATTATCAAAAAATATTTTCCCAGTATTTTTATCACTGTTTAGATATCCTTCTTTAGTTTTTAAAGTAATCTTATCATACCCTTTCATTTATTATATATATTAATAATCTTATAAATATTTATTCAATTTCTTCTACTTTTCCAAATTCATCTATTTCGGATTCGTAACAGTAATCGAAATCTGAATTTAGTTCATAATCACCTTGTAATGTATTTAGAGTATCAGTAATTGATTTTCTAATTTCTTCATCATCTACAGATTTGTATAAACTATTGAGTTCTTTTACTCTTTCTATAATAAAAGATTCTTTTTCTACTTCATCATCAGGTTTACCTTTATTTAATTCTTGATGATTTAATCTAATAATTAATTCTTCAATCTCAGCTTCTTCTTTAGCTTTATATTCATTTTTGCTTTTATTGAGAATTCTTTCTAAATCACCATCTTCTTCACTGCTATTATCAGCCAAATATTCATCAATTGTCATCCCAAAATCAGTATCAATACTAGATTCATTTAATTTTTCTTTTATTGCATCAAATCTCTTTTTCTTTGTTTTTTTCTTTGTTTTTTTTAGCATTATAAGAATAAAATCTTGTAAAAAAATATTTTTTTTCAGTTTTTTTAAATAATTTGATATTTTTCGAATATTTCTGCGATATAATTTTCTCTAAAATTTTGATAATCGCTTGATTTATACCATAATTTCTCATCTAATGAGACTGCCCTAAGTTCTATTCTTTGTGGGATTAATACTACTTTCACTTCATTTTTAAAGACAACATGTCTTTCATCATTCCTTTTAATATTTAGAATAGAATCACTCTCTTCATTTTTTAAGGTAGGTTTTACTCTATTAGAACATTTTTTCCATAGTTGCTTTCTTGATAACATAAGATAAGATCAATTCTAAAATATTGAAAATTTTTCAACTTTTATATTGAATTTTTAATTTATGGCAGAAATGAGTAAGAAAAGGAAATTAGAGTTTCTAGAAAAAGCTAATGATAAATATGATGATATATTAATAGATATATTAAGATTAATTGAAAATGATAGTAACACTTACCTAAATATTGACAATATCTTAAAAGATATAAATGAATCTATCCAAAAAAATTCGGAAGGATTCATCAATAGATGTGTAGAATGTAATGAAGACATGGGTAGATGCAATCCAAGACAATTATGTGGTAAAACTTTTTGTCACAAAAAAGATGAAAATTAAATTTCTTTACCATCTATTGATATATTTATTATACAAATGACACAAATTTTTATCAAGATGGAAGATGGTAGTAAAGTAATTGATCTACCACTAACAATGAGTTTAAATGAACTCAAACAACTTGTAGAAGAAAGAGGAAATTATATACCTGAAACTTACTTTTTAAAATTTAATGGAAAAGGTATGTATCAAAATAAATCATTAGAAGAATATGGTATCGATAAAGATTGCACTATACATGTTTCAATTCGTGCTTCATCTTTTAGAGCTCCAAGTGTTCTCTAAAAAAAGGTAACCCAATTGTTCCAATACCAAATAAAATTGTTTCTAGTAGTATGATAGAACTAATGGTAGTAATACGTGAAATATCTAATTTTAAACTTTCTATTTCTTGACTAAAGTTTTTATTTTTATTTAGCTCTCTAGTTAATTGTAAGTTTTCCAACTTTAGATTTTCAATTTCTTCTTTTAATTCTTTTAATTTAATATTATTAATATGCTTGGAAGTCTTATTGTGTTTCTCTAGATTTAATTCACTTTTAAATTCTTGGTCACATACATTACAAAAGTATTCCATATAAAATAATTATTTCTTATTCTTTTAGATGAATATCTACTTTAATTGCTAGATGGTCAGATAATAGTTCTAATTTACCATTAACACTTTTTCTACCAAATAACTCAAATTTATTTACTTTTAATTTTGGGTTAATAAAAACTCTATCAAATCTAGAACTTATTGGAGAATTTTCTTCAAAAAATGATTTGAACCATGTCTTTCTTTTATCACCTGAATCTGATAATTGAAATAATTCTTTATCCTTTTCTATAAATTTTGATTCTTTTTCTCTTATATTCATATCTCCAACTAAAACTAATGGTTCATCTAATGGAACTAAACTACGTGTAATTAAAATTTCTTGAATTCTTAGTTCACTATTTTCTGAGAAGGGTGCTAGATGACATCCTCCTAAAAAATATTTTTTTTTATCTTTTTTCAAATTAATTAATAGAACAGGAATCATGTCATCTAATGGATAGTGTTTTATATCTGATTCTTTAAGATTACTTTTATTATAAAGGATATTAATAATACCACCATGTGACATTGTTAATTTTGGATATAGTGAAAAACCATTTTTAATGTTACTATTTTTTAGTTTTTCTAAAAAAGGTAAGGAAGATTCAATTAATACAATAATGTCAACATCATTACATTTTGCAATTAATTCTGAAATAATTTTTGGACATCTATTGTCAAAATCTATTTTAGAAACATTATACATGTTTATATTCCAAGAAATTATCTTAAGCGACATACTAAATAAAATAATTAATATCATATTTTAAAATCAATCTTTTCATTATTTAGACTATAATTGATTTTGTTTTGGTAGTCTTTTTTGGCTTCTTTTTAATTTTTTTCGAAGTTTTAGATAAGTCAAATGAAACATCCAGATTAGCTTCATCATATTTCTCTTGATACCATTTCTGATAAGCTTCTAATAATTCATCTAATTCGCTTAACCATATTTCTTTTTCCGTCTTTTTCTCTAATAGTTTATATTCATTTTCTTTTTCTTCTGTTTGTTTCTTAAGTTCTTCTACTTTTTCATAAGATAAGGACCATAAATTCATTCCAAGTAGATAATTATAAGATACCTCATCACTATTTTTTGAAAGTTTAGGAAACTCATTAGCTTCTAATTTATTTTCAATGTATTCCTTTGTCTTATTATTGATCTTTATGTCTTTATCAATTACGGCTAGAATAAATTTAACTTTGTAACTTAAAATGTCAAGTTCATTTTTGAGTTTATTTAATATATGCTCTTTTCTTTTTTGATATAATTGTAATCGAACATTATAAAACTCATCAATAATATCTTTTATATTTTTATATTTTTTAATAGTTCCATTTTGATTATACAAATGAATATTAGATAGTTTCAGATTCTTTTCTAATTTAAATGTTTTCTCTAGTGTATCACAATTTTGAAGGTAACCTTTCTTAAACTCTAATTCAAAGAAAACCTTCTTATCTGTATTATTATCATTATATCCTAAAAAGTTAACATTTGCTTTATTCTTCTTTTCAGATTCTTGTTCTAACATTTTTTCTAGGAATTCTTTGTAACTACTGGTCCATTCTCCGACAGGAAGTTCAGTAATTTTTAATTTATCTCCTTCAATTTGATATACACCTTTGAGAGTATAGTTATCATCATCAACTTTTATAACCTCACCTTCAAATAGACTCCACCATGGAATCATTTCTTGATATTCTTTTTCTTCAATTAAGTTTTTCAAGTTATTAATTACATCAACTGGATTAAATTGAGGACATTTAGTGGAAAATCCAGTTCCGATACCTTCTGCTCCATTAATTATTACCATAGGAATAATTGGATAATAACTATCTGGTTCAATTCTCATGCTATCTTCATCTAAATAATTTAGAACAGGTTCATCTTCTTTTCTAAAAATAAGATTAGTTAATTTATTAAACTCAGTCCAAATGTAACGAGGGGAAGCAGCATCTCGTCCAGCTCTTAATCTAGTTCCGAATTGTCCATTTGGTTTCAAAACATTAATATTATTAGAACCAATAAAATCTTGAGCCATTCCAATAATAGCTCCATTTAATGACATTTCACCATGATGATATGCAGCTTTATCAGATACAAAACCAGCTAATTGAGCAACTTTAACCTCAACTTTATCCAACCCTCTAAGTGCGGCGCCATAGAATATTTTTCGTTGAGAAGGTTTAAATCCATCAATTACAGAAGGAATAGATCTAAAAGTGTCATCATTAGAAAAGTGAATTAAATCTCTATGAATAAACTCTGAATATGAAATTGTTTTTTGTTGATAAGTAAGAATCTTATTTTTATCATAATTTAATAACCATGATTTTCTATCATCACTTCTTCCTTTATCAAAAGCTAGAGTAATAGCATCATCATCTTCATCTAATAGTAATTTATTTTTCTCTGATTCTGTTTCCTCCTCTAATTCCTCATTTTCTTGAGTCAAACCTTCAATGGCAGACTTATAGAAATATTTAATTAACTTGTCTTCAATCTCGTGAAAATATTCTTTTGCTTCTGATGATGTGGATGTTCCTAGACCCTTATAATACTTTGTTTTCCAACCACCTATAATATTATCTTCCTTTAACTCATCTACAAAATCTTGATATTCTGTTAAATTATAAAATGTCCTAATTTCTTTTCCTTTGAATAATTTAACAATTGGTGTTGCTAAAGAAGTAACAAAACCATCTCTTTTCAATAATTCAGGCCATAAAACATGTAGAAAATTCATTAACAAACCTTTAATATGACTACCGTCAACATCCTGATCTGTTAGAATAATAATTCTACCATACCTTAATTGATTAAAATTTTCGTCTACACTATAATCAGTATTTTGTTTTAAGCCAATAATTTGTTTCAAGAAATTAATTTCATCATTTCCACCAATAACCTTAACAGATGCCTCTCTAACATTAAGAAGTTTACCTTTTAACGGGAAGACTCCAAAATTATCTCTACCAACAATTCCAAGACCAGCCATAGCAAATGCTTTAGCTGAGTCTCCCTCGGTAAGAATTAGAGAACAATTAATTGCATCTTTAGTTCCGGCTTTATTAGCATCATCTAACTTTGGAATTCCTTTTAATTTAATTTGTTTTTTACCATCTGATTTTTTTAATCCAGCTGATTCTTTAAATTCAGCAAGTTTTACAACTTTATCAACAATTCCAGATTTTGCTAATTTTTTAATAAAATTTGGATTAGGTTTATAACCGCTTCCAAAATTTGTAACTTTAGTAGTTAATGTATCTTTAGTTTGACTGCTAAAAGCCGGGTTCTCAATTACCGAGTTAATAAAAAAGACAAGACTTTCTTTAATTAGAGCATTGCTTATTTTTATTCCTTTATTTTTCTTGGCAATATGTTCATTAATCAGAACTTTAATTATTTGGTCAGAAACATTATTAACATGTGTTCCTCCTCTATGTGTTGAAACACCGTTAACAAAAGAAATTGCTTCATTTCCATTATCAGGACGATACAATACTCCAATTTCCCATCTATCTGAAGAATCATCAAGATAGAGTGTTTCTCCTTCAAATGAAGCTTCCATATATTTTTTAAATGAGTTAATGTTAATTTTTTCTTCATTGAAAAATAATTTCAAAGCTTCGGGTCTACTAATACAACTAGTGCCAGCAATATCAACACATCTTCTTTTAAATAACATCAAATGATCTTTATCTAATCCTTTCTTAACATTCAGCTTTTCAAAGTCGGGATAGTAAGTTACTTTGACATAACTATTTTTAGCCGAGTATTTTGTTACTTTTGCTTTATTAGTAACAGACATATTATCTTCCCAGCTTTGAATAAACTTTTTATTATTTTTTGCATCACCTACTTCTACCTCAAATTTTTTCGAAAATATATTTGCTAACTTTGCTCCATAACCATTTCTACCACCAGTTGTTCTCTTTTTGGAATCATCATAATTTGAACTAGTTAATAATTCACCAAATATCATAGAAGGAACTAATGTTTTATGTTCAGGATGTTCTTCTACAGGAATTCCATCTTGTCCATTATTATAAACAGAAATCCATCCTTCTTCTGAATTATATTCTACTTTAATTGTATTACAAGTTTTATCAATAACACTAGCATCTCTTGAATTAACTAGTAGCTCATCAAATGTTTTTAAAAACCCAGGAACATATGAGACTTCCTTTTTGAGAATTTTATCATTATCAGAAATCCACATTTCCTCCTTAGTTAATTCGATATCTCCTATATAGGTATCAGGTCTTAGCAAGACATGTTCCCTCGGAGTTTTCTTTTCATATTGTTTAGCTTTCGACGACATTAATTATATTGCAATCTATAAACTTTAAATAATTTATTCAATTTTTTGATTTTTTTATAATAAATTAAATGAATATGACTACTAAATTCTTTAAGCCAAATTTTAAAAACAGCAATATTTTTTAGGTTTATTTTTGGTTAAAATTATTGAATCTTCATTAGAAATAGTAAATTTATTAATAAATTCTTTGCACATATTATAGAATATTAAATTAATTTTATTAATTTCGTTATTATTAACTTCCTCAAAAAAAATATTATTTTTTTCAGCGAATTTTTTTCCTTCTTGATAAGAAACATTTCTTATTGATAAATCAGATTTATTACCAATTAAAGAAATTAAAATATTTTTTCCAGAAAGTCTTTTTATTTCATCATACCAATAATTTAAATTATCAAAAGTTTTTCTATTAGAAACGTCATATATTATAAAAAATATATTTGCTTTGATATAGTAAGCTCTAGTAATTGATCTAAATCTTTCTAAACCAGCTGTATCCCAAATAGTAATTTTAAGATGGTCAGAATTGATTTTAATATACTTGCTGTTATATTCTACACCAATTGTTGAAGGTATATTTTTATTTGCAATTTCATCATTAATAAATGAATGAACTATAGAACTTTTTCCTACTCCAGAATCTCCTATTAATGAAATTCTTAATCTAATTTCCATTTAATTTGTTTGATAAAAAATAAATACTTTAAAAATTAATATAAAAAAAATTTTTCTAGTATCAGTTATAATATATGGATATCGATCGCGCATTTTCTTTAGCTCTTGCTGCTGCAATTGTAAATGTAGTTTTATCAGTATTAGTCCCATGTCTTACTAAAAATATGAAAACAGGTGATGAAAATGACCTAATTACTAAAATTAGAGTATATATGGTTGTTAACAGACACTTGTTACTAACTTCATCCCTTGTAACTGCTATCTTAGTATATCTTGCAGTAAAAATTGAACCAGATGTAAAACAATTACAAAACACCTTACTTAACTTTGTAAGTCAATAAATAAATTACAAAAGAATATATCTTCTTGTAAATTATTTAGGAAACAATATTTCTCCATTTATTATTCTCTAATTTGAAACCTAATTTTTCAATATCTTTTTTTACTGATTGGGTGTATTTATTATCTAAAAATTCAATTTTGTAAGAAGGTAAATCTTTTTTATTCATAAATTTACCGTCTGAACCCTTTATTGTTTTATAATCAATATCTCTTCCAATTTTTGATTTCAATTCTTTGAGAATAAACTTAATTCTATCTTCAAGATTATAAGGAAATGGCAATGTAGGATGGTCTGAAGGTATCATGATATAAGTTACCTTATTTTTTTGAGCTGTAGTTGAATATTTTTCTAAATATAATAACTTATGTTTTATAAAATCACAAACAGATTCTCTTGTTGATTTTTTCAAATTTTGGATTTCTTCAGAAGTAACACCTGGAATTTTTTCTAACATTTTAAGTAAGTGTGGTTTTGATTTACTAGTGCTACATACAGCCCCTTTTAATGTTGGAATTCCAGTTCCTCTCTTTTTCTCTAATACTTTAGCTCTTGGTGGTCGAATTTTAAATAAATCATCTTCCATACTTGCTAATTTATTTAGATTTTTATCAATAATTCCAACTATCTGTCTAAATTCTTCTCTATCTAAATAATAGTCCATTATTTTTTCAAAATTATAACCTTTTTCTTTTTTAATTTTTTTATCACTCAAATCCGTACTTTTTCCTTCTTTCTCTTTTATTTCGCCAAACTTTTGTTTAACGTAGTTCTCCACAGGTATCTGATTTTTATAATCAATATCATACTGGCTTCTATAATAAATAGGAACGTTTTCATTTTGATCAAATGGTTGGAAAATATAAAAGAGACCCTTTTTTATTAAATAACCAGGTCTATTAAATTTATCAAATATTGTATCAGTAAAATTATTAAAATCATTTTCTGATTTAGGCATTAATTGAGCTAAAGCTTGATGTAAAAATTTTTGGTCAAATAATTCTTTTTGGTGTTTTGTTAACGAATTAATTATCTCTGAATATATAGTTTCGTAATTATAAATATGTTTAAATCTAAATAAATCTTTGATATTATTTTTTAAGTTATTAATTTCTATATTAGCAAGATTACTACTAAATGTTGAATAATCTAACTCTTTTTTTCCTAACTCAATGTATTCTCCATTTTTATAATATTTTTTATTTAAACTTTGATTATCACATTTAAAATCACATTCTTTAAAATCACATAAAGCAGGACAAATATTTTTTCCCTTTTTAACATTTTCTAAGGTCGGAGGAACACATCCTTTATATTTTTCTATTTCTTCTGGAAATTTATTGTTATTTAATAGTAACGGACAATCTATAGCTACTTCTTTTAATGCTCTTTCGGTTTTCTTTACCATTAAATATTTCAATTCAGCTTTTTGATATAAAATTTCATCAGTGCTGAGGGTTTTTTTAATGCTAGCTACATATCTGTAAACATTAACTTTTGGAAATCTATTATTATCATTTATAACATTTAAATGTTTACACTGTCTAATTCCTCTACCAATTACTTGATCCACTTTACCTAAATTATAATGAACATCTAATATATGGATTTCTTTAATATTTTCTAAAGTAATACCTTCATTCATCACTTTTGTTCCCAATATAAATTTTAAAAATTTACCATCACTATTTGATGGTTTATTAAATACTTCTCTAATAATTCTTTGTTTAATTTCAGGAATATCTTCTCCAGAGTCATCAACCCCACCAGTAACTAGAAGAAATGTTGCAGGTTTAAATTTATTAATACTACCTTCTTTTCTAAATTGTTCATAAGTTTTTCCAGTTTTATAATCAAGTGTATTTTCTTTAATATCATAATCGTTAGGATTTTCTTGATATTCCAGATAACCATTTTCTTTTAAAGCATCAGCAAAAATTTCCATACCCCCTGCTTTTACCAAGTTTGAATAAACAAAAGCTGTTCCAGTTCCCTTATAACCTTCAATTAATTTACTTAATCTTCTAATAGCTTTGTAAAACTTTATTGAAAATATCTTCAAATATTTGACATTTAAAATTGTTCCATTAATAATCTTGTTCTCATTTTCAAACATAAAGTTTCTTAATTCTTCTTTTGTTAGCTTACCATTAAAAATTTGTTTATTAATTAGTTTTAACAGATTGTCTTTTTCATTGACTAGTTGAGATAACACTTTATTTAAACCATCAGTAGAATAATATCCAATAATTTTTTTCTTAGATGCATCTAAACCAGGAAATACAAAATTTGAAGCAGCACTAGATGTTTTACTTAATGAATCATCAAAGTTTTTAACAGTTTCAATGTAAGATTCCAATTGAAATTTTTCCATTTGGCATTTTATAACCGGAGTAAATAATAGCCCTTCCGGAATATCCCCTTTATCAACTCTCTTAGCAAATGTAAAAGGAATACTTCCTCTATAAAAAGATACATATCCCCTAGCCATATCTTTTAAATAATTTAATCCATTTGGTTTAAATTCCATCATGTAATTCTTTTCACTGGTAAATACTTGGTCCCTTTTAATTTGATCCTGACTAGGTCTCAAAAAGTTTAATAAATCTATCACATCATCTGCTAAATTTTTCATTGGAGTAGCTGTTAGCAAAATTACTTTTAAATTTTCTGATATCTTAATTATTTTTTTTAGTGCTTCTCCGTATTCATTATTAGTTAAATTATGAGCTTCATCAACAATTAATACTGAATTATCCATATTATTAATTCTATCAACTACTAACTCTCTTTCTACTTCACCTTCATCATTTCTTCTATAACTAGATTTAATTTTATTGTCATCGGATAGTTTTTTTTCAAGAATTTTTTCACCTAACACTTTTTTATAGAATGTTTTATAGGATAAAATTTTGTAGTTTTGTAAAGCAGAATAAATTCCTATTTTTCTTTCTCTTTCTTGATCAGCTTTATTTAATTGATCTTCTAATTCTTTTCCTTTAAAATAGGTCTCTCCTGTGCAAAAAAGTAATTGATCTTTAAAATTTTCTCTGGTATTAGGACCCGGTATTAAAATAAAAACTTTGGTATTATATTTTTTCACCTGATCTTTAAATTGTTCAGCTATAGATACTGCTGAACATGTTTTTCCGGTACCTGTTCCATGCATCACTAGCATTCCAGTATAAGGTGTATCCGGATTTAGTAAATTAGCTAAAATTGCTTGTTGTTGTTTTGGCTTATATTCAGATTTACATTCTTTTTCACGATATTTTTTTATATCTTCATAAGATTCCATCTTTTTTCTTTTCGGAATTCTATGATAATGGAACTCTCTTTTTTCATACAATTTTTCTATAATATTTATATCATTAGGTTCTGGATAAGAGTAATCAATTTCATTTTCTTTAGTTTTTTTTACCATAATATAATTAAGATAGAATAAAATTATTTATAATAAAAATAATTGATTTTAGCAAAAATTTTTGTGAATCAAATGATAAATTACCAAAAAATAAACTAAATTCGTTATCATTCGGTTAGAAATAAAAGATATTGTTTAACATTATTATATGGAAGATGAAAATTCTTCAAAAAGGAAATATAATTCTCAATATAGAAGAAAATTAATTGAAAAGATAAACAAAATTAAAGATAAAGATTTTATTAAATCCATTTTTAAAATTGTCCATAATGAAATTGGAGATAATTATTCAGAAAATAAATCAGGAATATTTTTTAATATGAATTCATTATCTGATAACTGCATAGAAGAAGTAAATAAAATGGTAGAAAATTATGATTTTTCTTTAAAAAATGAAACTAGTGAAGATAAATTAACTTACAAAGCTTATTCTGATAACGAAATTGATATGTATAATACAATTGGACCAAGACTAAGTAATCAAGAAAGATCAATATTAAAAAAATATAAAAATGAATCTAACTAGATAAAACCAGATTAGATTTATCAACTTTAAACTTTACACCTGGATTTGAGTTTTCTCTTAGGTGTTTAATTAATAAAGATGCGTGGTTTGGATGCTTCATCTTCAGAAGATGAATTGCACTAGAAGTTAGCTGATAGTAATCATTATTAGGAACAAGATTTCTTCTATTTTCAATTTCATAAATTTGTTTTGAGTCTTTATATTCAATCTCTTCTTCAAGTCCTTCTTTATTATATGCTTTCAAATTATCTTCTATTAAGAAACTTGATAAGACAGGAACGTTAATTCCTAAGGAAGGGTTAAATATCATATCATTTTTTATAAAGTATCTATTAATCCTCTTTACATTATCTTTAATAATTGGTAATCTAAAATTATTCTCTTTAATGAATGTTTTAAGAAGATAATAACTAGGTAAGCAATAAATTCCTGTATCATCAACAATAGAAACTATACCTTGTAGAATAAAATTATTGGAATAGAGTGGAGTTCCAGGAAGGATATCTTGAGGCTTCTTAAAGTTAACTTTAATATAAACTATTTCGGGGTAGTAATCAAGAAACGCCATATTTCTAAAAGTAAATTCCTGAACAATCACCTTACTTTGATTAATATATAAGGTAGATCCTAAATTAGGTAATCTAGTAGCCATTTCCTGAAATGTCATAATATCGTTATATTTATTAATATTTTTAACTGGATCATTTTCCTTTAATATTAAAAGCTCATTCCAAATACTATTAATACATATCTTTAACTTTTCTTCTTCAAGTAGTATATTATTCTTTATTGGTAAATACATATGATTAGTTATCAAATAATATTTTTTATTTCTTTTTATACGAAAAAAGGCAGTATTAATAAGAACCGGTTTATCAGTCTTATCAAAATTGAAATTATCTATTGGAATTAATAATTGAGTAGACATTATCATTGTGAATTTGTATAAAACAATTACATCTTTCAATTTTTATTTGGCTATTCAAACATTTTATTAATTTTGCAAAGCAAATGTTATCATTTCTACGAAATGAATGTGACCTTTTTTTTTTGCAAAAATGACTATATTTATTAATTTTGCAAAAATGAAATTATTTACTACGTAAAAAAATGAATTTGGCTATTATTTTTTTGCTATTTATTATGATAGCCATTACTTTTTACATAAATGTATATCTTGGAACTCATTATTCTATCAAATTGAATTGTTTTTTAACATAATCAACATATCTATATAAATTTAAGTCAAAATCTGGGCTATTTTGATAATTCTCATAAAAAACCATATTATCTATATTATTTATGTTTTTCAATAAATCTAAGAATATTTGATAATAACACTCATACACTTCAAATAAAATATCATTATAATCGACATTAATCAATTTATAATTTTTAAAACTAATTTTGTTAAAATATAAAGGATTACAATCGGATAAAATTTTTGGACTTACATTAATAATTATTTTTAATTTATTATCCAAAGATAAATTTAAATAGGTTATATTATTTGAAAAATTAGTTAAGAAAGAATCTTTAGAGTCAATATAATATTTTTGAGTAAGTGAAATAACTGGATGATAATTACCAAAGCTATCAAATTTTAAACATGTCTTTTTACAAAATCCAAAGATAAATGCTTTTTCTACTTTGTTAATAAGATTTAAATCAAAATTAATAGTTTTAAATCTACTTTTAAATTTTTCTATCCATAAAAATGGATTTTTTTCTATAATGTTAAAGTCTTCATTTTTATCAATTGTGAATATATTATTTTTAATTTCAA
>JACKZZ010006667.1_pt1 | contig 57842 bp, 81 predicted proteins | sample 8027871 | NCBI WGS metagenome assembly JACKZZ01 (sample SAMN15724774, study PRJNA655200) | protist metagenome | isolation source: fluorescence activated cell sorting (FACS) single amplified genomes of... | place: USA: West Boothbay Harbor, Gulf of Maine | collected 2000-07-19
TTAAAATCAGAACCTAAAACAAAAATGGCGACAGGCGGACGTGCTGGTTACTATGGTGGCGGAATTACAAACATGATTGAACCTGACTTATCAGACATTGGCCATGGTTCGGATTCCTTGATGGCTAGAACAAGAATCACGGCCCCTGGATCACAAGCAACTACATCAACAGGATTAAATTATTTACTCGGTGAAGATAATGACAATATTAGAATTCCGTTTAACGAAGGACTATTAGTACCACCTAAAAAACCATATGTTGAAAAACCATACACAACAGAAATGTTTGAAGATGAGTCAATGACATTACTAAAAGGTATGTATGGTACAGGACCAGATAGTAATGAATTTTTATACAACGAAATGATTAAAAAAGGCAACAAGTTAAGAGAAAAAGGTGTTGAAAGAGAAACTGTTATTGAGATTATAAGAAAAAATAAAGATAAAATTGATATGATTTTAAAACAACAAACTGGAGATAAAAAAAGTTTAGCAGGTTTGGCTGATGGTGGTATAGCTGGCCTAAGACAGGGTTACAATAAAGGTAATATAGTTGATAGAGGTCGTAGAGGATTTTTAAAATTTTTAGGTGGAACTACAGCAGGTGTTGTAGCTTTAAAAGCAGGACTCGTTAAAATGTTTGGCAAAGAATCAGGAGCCATAAGTAAAAAAGCAATTGACGAAGTAATTATAGAAGGTGGCTCAGGCGCACCGGCGTGGCTACAACCATTAGTTAACAAAGCTCTTAAAGAAGGTAGAGATATTTCACAAAATGCAATTAAAGATGGTCAAGTTGTTAAATCATTAGACACACCAACTGGTAAAGTTGATGTTTACTATGATACAAGAACTGGTGAGATTGATATAGATTATATTGGTGGTAACACTGCACTTGGTGAAAGTGTTAACATGAGATACACACCAGGCGTTGCTGATGAAGGAACTCAAGGTATTAAACCTGCAGATGAGTTTGAAGCAAGTGAAGCTATTCCAGAAGGCAGAATGAGTTCACCTAATGACTATAATGTTGAGCTTGGAGAAAACGTAACAAGTGATGTTAAAGGTTTGTATTCTGATACATCAGAACTTGCAGAATTAGGCGGTCAAAAACCTGTAATTAGAGACATAGTTGAAACAGTTAAAAAGAAAAAAGTTTTAAAACAAATAAATGAAAATCCTAATCAATTTGCAAGTGATAATTTACGAGATGATTTTCCTGACTACGACTACGGTGATGTAGATCCAAATTAATATGAGCAACGATTATTTTAAAGCACAGGGATGGTTTAAAACCTACGCACTAAATTCACAGGACAGTCGTGGCGTGTTTCAACAACTAGTAAAAGAAGATGAAGAAGAAGCTGCTAGACTAGCAAGTGCTGAGACAGATAAAATTAAAGACATGATAAACGAAAAGTTTGGTCCGGGAACCATGAAGCCTGCATCAGAGTTACCGCCTATACAAAATCCATTTGAGGACTTTGGAGAACGTAACCCTGCAGCTGAGGGTGGACGAATGAGATTTAGCGAAGGATTAGATGCTAAAAAGAAAAGCGAAAAAGCTTTAGATTTACAAAAAATAAATAATCCAAGTCAAGAAGCGTTAGATGAAATAGCTACTATTGTAGATAAGTATACTAAAACAAGTGATGTAGCTGGCAAAGAAATAAAACATTTAAGTAAAGATGGTCCAATTGATAAAATATTTAAAGAAATTAAAACAAAAGGTTATAAAAGACCTAGCGTTGCAAAAGAGTTATTTAAACAAGTATTAGAGTCAAAAGGAATAACTACATACGATAATTATCGAACTAATAAAATTGTATTTACACTTCAAGATGTTTTAAGAAAAAATAACGGAGATATTTTATCTATTAAACCTTCTGCTGTTGCAGAAATATTACCAGAGTTTGCAATTGAGGGTAAAAAAGGCGGTAAGGGATTACCTGCGTTTAGAACTTTTTTAAATTATCTAGAAGGCAGTGAAAGATTAATTGATAGATCTGGATTAGAAAAACCAGGACAGATTGCAGGAAAACCAGTTAGTCAAATAATAGATGAAATGAAACAAAATTTTTTAGAAATAAAAGGTGGAAGAGCAAGAGGTAATTTTACAGTTTTTGAAGAAACTAAACTGTTAGAAAAATTAGGTTTAGAAAATCCTAAAGCGACAGCAAATGAATTAAAAAAATTATATGAAGCAGCAGGTGGTAATAGTTTTAAAGAAAGAGTTAATACTTTGTATTTAGCTAAATCAGGACAAGTTACAAATAAAACGGATGGTGGTAAATCAATAATAGATGCAGTTAGGTCTGGAGAAATAACAAATAAACTTCCTGACTCATTACGTAATAGTTTTAAAACATATGTAAAAGATTACAACTTTGCAAGAATGACAAGATTTGCAGGAGAAGCTACAGATCCTGATTTAATTAAAGATTATACAAAAACAGCAAATATTTTTACAAAAAATAATTTAGAAAAAATGGGTGTGCCTAAAGGATTAGTAGCAGAACATGGTTTACCTATATCTGCGTATGATAGAGGTGTTGCAGACGAAAGTACAAGATTAAAAATTGATGGGTTTGTTACAAAAGAAATAAATGATTGGAAAGCTAAAAATTTTGATTACCCTGTTTTTAGACCCGGTGGGTTAGCTGATAAATATAAAAATGCTAGTGAAGCAGACAAACCAAAAATTCAAGCTCAAATAGAAGAAAAATTAAAATTAGTAAAAAACAGAACACCTGAACTTGTCAAAAACATTACGTTTGATTTTACAGATGGTAAATTTACAGCGTCTAGTTCTACTCCAGTTATATCTAACGATGTTATTCCTAATTTAATTAAAAGAGGAGCTAATGTTAATGAAATGTTTAACGCTAAACAAATAGACTACATCGGTGGCAAAAAAGATTTTGTTGGTTTTAGTTCTGGATTCAATACTGACTTGTTAATGAAAGATCCAGCAGTTCAAAAAATATTAAATTCTAAAGCAGGCCAAGCAGTAAAAAACGCAGCAAGAGGAACAGCAGGAACTGTGGGTAAAGTATTTGGTGTTGCTGATATACTTATTGGAGCATTAGATTATGAAAATAATATTAGTAAAGGTCAAAAACCTAAAGAAGCATTAGGCAATGCAGTTCAAGCAATGTCGTTTAATTTATACAAGAGCGGTGATAGAGCAAGAGTAGAAGATGTAAAAGAAAGGTTTGTAGCAAAAGGTGGTAACGCAGAAATATTTGATCAAGCAACTGCGTTAAATTCTAAAGATCAAGAAATAAACGATCTTATTTTTGATAGTAAGAAAAAAGCAGATACTTTTGTAAGATACGCTAAAGAAGGTAGAGGGGTTTTAACTCCTGATTTAGAAAAATCTAAATCAGATTATAACGTTTTAAAAAAGAATTTAAACGAAGAAATTAAAAACAAAATACAAGAACGAGATAATATGGTTGAAAGCTATAAAACTAATCTAAGAGTTAGTGAAGCTGGAGCACCTATTCAAATTGGTGGTAATGAATTTTTTAGTCAACCATTTAAAGATATAAAACAATCTACAATGGATAAAATTGCAGAAGAAAATAGAAAAGCATATGACATGCAAAAAAGACAAGTTAACTTTACTTCTGGTAAATATGGTAACTTTTTACAAAATAATATTTTTACAATGAATCCACAAGAAAAAGCAGCGCTTCAAAAACAAATTAATAATATGGATGAACGAGAATTATATAAATTTAATTTATCAAGAGGAATGGACCCTGACAATTTAATTAGATTTGAAGATTTATTAAATATTAAATCAAGTAATCCTGATTTAATGGGTGTTAATACAACTAAATATGTTAATTATGATGACCGAAAAGCCGAAGGTGGTATAACAGAATTAAGGAGTAAATATGAGTATAAAAAATAAACCAACAAATAAGAAAAACCCAACATTGGTAAAAAAAACTAATCCTGGTTTTAAATGGTGGTCAGTACCACCTAAAAAAGGACCGCTATCACAGGGGTTGAAATTACCACAAAAACAAGTTAAGAAAGTCTAGGAGAAAATATATGGCAGATATAGACAAAGCTCTCCCTAACGAACGACCTGAAGACGAAGTTCTAAAAGAACAAATGGAAGAGGTTGATGTTGCAGACGAGTTAGGTAAGGGACCAGTAGAAATTACAGAAGACGACGAAGGGGCTACAATTGATTTTGACCCTAACGCAATGCCAATGCCCGAAGAAGGCGGCGACCACTTTGCAAACTTAAATGAATTACTTCCAGAAGACGATACAAGTGCTATGGGTAGTCAATTACAAAATGACTACATGGAATATAAAACTTCTCGTAGAGAATGGGAACGATCTTACATTGAAGGTTTAGGTTTATTAGGATTTAAATACGATCAAAGAACAGAACCGTTTCAAGGAGCAAGTGGTGCAACTCACCCAGTTTTAGCTGAAGCTGTTACACAGTTTCAAGCATTAGCTTACAAAGAATTATTACCAGCAGATGGACCTGTTAGAACTATGGTTATGGGTGCATCTAATCCTATGAAAGAACAACAAGCTCAAAGAGTTAAAAACTTTATGAACTATCAAATTATGGATCAAATGAAAGAATACGAACCTGAGTTTGATCAAATGTTGTTTTATTTACCACTATCGGGTTCTACATTTAAAAAAGTTTATTATGATGATTTATTGGGAAGAGCAGTTTCTAAGTTTATCCCAGCGGATGATCTTGTTGTTCCATACACGGCTACCTCATTAGACGATGCGGAATCAGTCATCCATGTTATCAAGATGTCGGAAAACGATCTGCGTAAGCAAATGGCTGCAGGTTTTTATTCTGACATCGAGTTAACTAAACCAACTGGTACAGTAACAAACGAGTTAGAAGAAAAAGAAAGAGAAGTCGAAGGACTTACAAAATCCCAAAGAATAGATCCTTTATACACAATTCTAGAATGCCACGTTAATCTAGACTTAGAAGGATTTGAAGACCTTGGCCCCGACGGAGAGCCAACGGGAATAAAATTGCCTTACGTCGTTACAATCGAAGAAGGCAGTAGGAAGGTTTTGTCTATTAGACGAAACTTTGCGCCCAATGATCCAAAGAAAAATAAAATCCAATATTTTGTCCACTTCAAGTTTCTGCCAGGACTAGGATTTTATGGCTTAGGATTAATTCATATGATTGGCGGATTGAGTCGTACTGCAACTGCGGCTCTCCGTCAGTTATTAGATGCAGGGACATTATCAAACCTACCAGCAGGATTTAAGCAAAGAGGTGTCAGAGTAAAAGATGATGCCGCAAATATACAACCAGGAGAATTTAAAGATGTTGACACTCCAGGTGGTAATCTAAAAGATGCTTTCGTATTCTTACCTTACAAAGAACCATCAGCTACATTATTGCAGTTAATGGGAATTGTAGTTCAAGCAGGACAAAGATTCGCGTCCATTGCTGACATGCAGGTTGGGGACGGGAATCAACAGGCCGCTGTTGGTACGACCGTGGCTCTTTTAGAACGTGGTTCAAGAGTAATGTCAGCAATCCATAAAAGACTTTACGTAGGTCTTAAAAATGAATTTAAATTATTAGCAGATGTTTTTAAAACATACTTACCACCTGAATATCCTTACGATGTTCCTGGCGCTGCAAGAAATATTAAACAAACAGATTTTGATGACAGAGTAGATATTTTACCTGTAGCTGATCCTAATATATTTTCTATGAGTCAAAGAATATCTATGGCTCAAACACAATTACAATTAGCTCAATCTAATCCACAAATGCATAATATGTATGAAGCATACAGAGATATGTACACTGCAGTTGGTGTAAAAAATATTGATAGAATTTTACCACCACCTCCACAAAATCAACCAAAAGATCCGGCGTTAGAACACATTGATGCAATGGGTATGAAACCTTTTCAAGCGTTTCCAGGACAAGATCATAGAGCACACGTTACGGCCCACTTAAATTTTATGGCAAGTAATTTTGTTAGAAACAACCCTAGCATTACAGCAGCATTAGAAAAAAATATTATGGAGCACATATCGTTGATGGCACAAGAACAGGTACAATTAGAGTTTCAAAAAGAGTTTCAAATGTTGCCACAAATGCAACAAATGGCTGTGCAGAATCCACAAATGCAACAACAATTTAATCAAGTTACACAAAAAATAGAAGCAAGAAAAGCTATCTTAATTGCTGAAATGACTGAAGACTTTATGAAAGAAGAAAAAGCAATTACTACTCAGTTTGATCATGATCCATTACTAAAACTTAAAGAAAGAGAAGTTGATCTTAAAGCTATGGAAACAGAACGTAAAACTAAGGAAGATGAAGCAAGACTTAACCTAGACAAAACTAAGTTTTTCCAAGGACAACAACTAGATAAACAAAAATTAGATCAAAATGAAGAATTAGCTCAATTAAGAGCTGATACCGCTATGGCTAAATCAGAAATGTCTGCTGAAGTTAAGTTAACATCAGACCTTATGAAAGCTGCAGATGTAAAGACCTTGAAAGGTCCACAAAGATAGTATACTAACAATTAGGAGAAAATTATGACAAAAGATACTTTTAAACAATTCGTTAACAAAGACGGATACGCTAAAGGCGGAGTACCTGTAGAAGAGTCTCCTCAAAACTTAGAATTAGATCCAAGATCTAAATCAAGTATTAGAGGAAGAAACTACGTTGCTCAAGGTGATAGTGTAGATGTTAGAGGAACGAAAGCTATTAGAAAAGAAAAGAAACCTGTAAAGGCTACTTGGTACTAACATGTGGTTGTCGGCAATTAAGTTAGCCGTTTCTGCTGGTAGTAAAATTTATGCTAACAAGCAGAAGGCAAAAGTCGCAATGTCTGATGCACAGCTATTGCACGCTGAACGACAAGCTCGTGGTGAGGAAGCTTACCAGGGAAAATTGTTAGAGGCACGTCAAAATGACTACAAGGACGAATTCGTTCTCGTAATTTTGTCGGCGCCAATAATTGTGCTTGCGTGGGGAGTCTTCTCGGAGGATCCTGGCGCTCTCGATAAGGTAAAAACTTTTTTCGAGCATTTCGCGGCGCTCCCGACATGGTTCAGTACCCTTTGGATCCTTGTCGTCGGAAGTATTTTTGGTATAAAGGGAACTCAAATTTTTAAAAACGGAGGAAAAAAATGAGACAAAACGGAATAAGATCAAACGTCAGATTTCCAACTGGAGCATCTGGTATGAAAAAAGGTGGATCTGCTAAAAAGAAAAAGCAGGGATACAAAGATAGAAAAGACGAATCTATTGCTATGAGAATCAAAAAGAAAAGAACTAAAAAACAACTTAGAGCTTCTGCTGATGATTCATATGGTAAGTTTGGTTCTAAAGCTAAGAAGTCTGGTAAAATAAACAAGTAATGTTTAAAAAATTAAAACATTTTATTTGCAAACTATTTAACATCAAAGCATGTATGTGTGATGAAGTTGATGAGCATGTAGAATATTTTACAACAACACCTGAACCGGATGTACCGGTTCATGTAGAACCTTGCAATATACATAGATACTTTAAAGCAAGATGTGGTTATTGTCAGGCATTTGCAAAAGCAAAACAAGGAGAAACATGAAAAAAAAGATGAAGAAAAAAAGTAAATTTCCAGATCACTCAGGTGATGGTAAAATTACTAAAAAAGACATTTTAATGGCAAAAGGAATAATTCCTAAAAAGAAAAAGAAGGGAAAAAAATAATGGCTAAACGTGGTTTGTACGCGAATATTCACGCAAAAAAAAAGAGAATCGCTGCTGGCTCAGGTGAGAAGATGAGAAAACCTGGAGCTAAAGGAGCACCAACTGCTGCTAATTTTAAAAGAGCAGCTAAGACAGCTAAGAAAAAACCTAAAAAGAAAAAGTAATGGCTGAAAAACCTATAAGAAAAACTACCGGTAAAGGTGGTAATTATAGAAAGACCAAAGCTGGAGCAGGTATGACTAAGAAGGGTGTCGCTGCTTACAGAAGAGCAAACCCTGGAAGTAAATTAAAAACAGCCGTGACTGGTAAAGTGAAACCGGGATCAAAAGCTGCAAATCGACGTAAGTCGTACTGTGCAAGAAGCGCAGGCCAACTAAAACGATCATCTGCAAAAACACGTAACGATCCTAATTCTCGAATCAGACAAGCACGGAGAAGATGGAAATGTTAAATGGAATCAGAACAATTAATATCACAATTATTAAAAGCAATTAAAAGAAGAATAGATCAATTAGCCATATCTGTCACATCCGGTGGTGTTGACAATATGGAAACTTACAAGTATATTATAGGACAGATAAACGCATTGGAATCAGTGCGTCAGGAAATCTCTAACCTGCAACAAGATGAAGGAGCACAAAATGAAAACACAGGAACAGTCGTCGATCTTAAAGGAAGAAGTCCCAAAAATTAAAGAAGGACTACTCGACAAATACGAGAAAGAACCAGAAAAAGAAGTTACTAAAGAAGCAACTAAATTACCAAAACCGACAGGTTGGCGTATGTTAGTTTTGCCTTTTAGAATGAAAGAAAAAACTAAAGGCGGAGTTTTATTAGGAACTGAAACAATAGACAGGCAACAAGTTGCATCGCAGTGTGGAAACGTACTTGCTATGGGACCTGATTGTTACAATGACCCTAAAAGATTTAGCGATGGTCCATGGTGCAAGGTCGGAGACTGGGTAGTCTTCGCACGTTATGCCGGATCACGAATAGAGATTGAGGGTGGAGAAGTTCGTCTTCTAAATGATGACGAAGTATTAGCAACTGTACAGGACCCAACAGATATCCTGCACAAATTTTAACATAGGAAGGAAACTATGCCAGAAGAAGAAAAAAGAAAAGGACCAGGTGATATACCTGTAGATCTAGATACATCAGGGCCAGAGGTCGATGTAACTATTGAAGAAGTAAAAGAGGAGACGGTTGATACGGCTCCGGAAACGACGGAACAAGAAACAGTAGAAGAAGTAAAAGTAGAAACTGAAGAAACTAAAAAAGAAGATGATTCTAAATTAGAAGAATACAGTAAAGGCGTGCAATCTAGAATTGCTAAACTTACACGTAAAATGAGAGAAGCAGAACGTAAAGAAGCTGCTGCTGTTCAGTATGCACAAGCTGTAGAAAAACAAAGACAATTAGATTTATTAAAGCTTAATGAAGTTAATTCAGAATACACAACTAAACTTGAAGAAAATGTAACGAGTGCAATGGAGTCAGCGCAAAATGAATTGCGAATGGCAATAGAGGCACAAGATGCAAATTTACAAGTTACGGCAAATAAAAAAATTGCAGCACTTGCGTTGGAAAATGCAAATCTGCAAATGAGAAAAAAACAAAAACCAGTTGAACAGGAAACACCTGTACAACTATCAGACGGTGGTAGATTACCAGAACAAACGCCAAGATCATTACCAGAAGCTGATCCTGCTGCTGAAGATTGGGCTGCAAAAAATAGATGGTTCGGACAAGATAGAGCTATGACATTTACTGCATTCGAGATTCACAAGGATTTAGTAGAAAAAGAGGGTATTGATCCTAAGAGTGACGAATATTATGTAGAAATAGACAAACGTATTAGAGTTGACTTTCCTCATAAGTTTGGTAATAATGAAACTATAGCAACGACCAAACCCGTTCAGTCGGTGGCTTCGGCTAACAGAAGCATAAAACCTGGTCGCAAACAAGTGAGACTCACATCTTCTCAAGTAGCAATAGCTAAAAAATTAGGTGTGCCACTCGAAGAGTATGCAAAACAACTAAAACTCACGGAAGGAGCATAAGCATATGAAAAAAGAAAACGAAAAAAACCTTTCTCGTGCGGCTGGAACTCGGTCAAAAACTGAAAGACCAAAAGAGTACAAGCCACCATCCTCTCTGGATGCACCCACAGCGCCCGATGGATTCAGGCACAGATGGATAAGAGCAGAGTCAATGGGTTTCAATGATACCAAAAATATTCATGGTAGATTGAGATCTGGTTATGAGTTAGTGAGAGCTGACGAATACGATGATGAGCAATATCCTGTTGTCATGGACGGAAAATACGCTGGAGTGATCGGAGTAGGGGGCCTTCTCCTGGCAAGGATACCGGACGAACTCGCGCAAAGTCGTGTTGATTATCAGAGAAGACAAACTGAGGGTCAAGACGAAGCTGTAGAAAACGACTTACTGAAGGATCAGGACAAACGAATGCCGATGAAATTCGAGCGTTCAAGCAAAAACTTCGGTGGTACTAAGAAATAAATTTTCCAACACCAACGAAAAATATAAACCGAACTGGAGGCCGTTTAACGACGGCAGGTTCATAAGGAGAAAATAACTATGGCAAATAGAAACACTCAAGGTTTTGGTTTGATCCCTTCTGGTACGTTAGGTGGAACACCTTCTACTGGTGGTCAGAACAAATACAAAATCGATAGTGGATATGGATCGTCTATTTATTTAGGACAACCTGTGCAGTATGATACTGCTGGTGGTGCTAATGACAATCCGGGCTATATAATCAACGGACAAGATGCTATTACAAGATCTACGATTGGTGTATTTAATGGTTGCTTCTACACAGATGCTACTACTAATAAACCAACGTTCTCTAGCTACTTCCCGAGAACTACAGCCCCCGCTAACAGCGAAGATATCGATGCATTTATCATCGATAATCCTTTTCAGCAATACAACGTGCAATTAGATGCAAGACTTGGTGCTAACGCAGCAGCTGCACAAGCTGAAATGGGTAAAACATTAGGTTTGACAGTATCAGCAAATGGAGCAGGATCAGCAGGTTCTGGTTCAACTATTTCTGGTCAATCAAACTCTCAACTAACAGTTGGTACTGCAAGTAATGCAGTTGCTAACCAATGGAGACTGCTAAGAGTAGCAGAAGATCCTGAGAACGAGGATCTTATTACAACTCCACAAACAAACCCGGCATTAGCTAACTTTTCAGGTTTCGCTACTGTTGTAGTGGTAGCAAACCTATCACAGTGGTTTGGGTCAGGATCGGTAAGCGCATAATGGCAATATCAAGAGCACAACTAGTTAAAGAACTAGAGCCAGGATTGAACGCATTGTTCGGACTGGAATACAAAAGGTATGAAAATCAGCATGCTGAGATTTATACAACGGAATCATCAGACAGAGCTTTCGAAGAGGAAGTAATGTTATCTGGTTTCGCTAACGCAGATGTAAAAGCAGAAGGAGCTGGCGTATCATACGATGATGCACAAGAAACTTATACTGCTAGATACACAATGGAAACGATTGCGCTAGCTTTCGCTATCACAGAAGAAGCAATAGAGGACAACCTTTATGACAGACTTTCTTCTAGATACACAAAAGCCCTAGCAAGATCTATGTCTAATGCAAAAGAAGTTAAAGGCGCACAACCATTGAACAACGGTTTACCAGCAATCGCAGCTGGAACTGCTTTTCAAACAGGTGATGGCGTTAACTTGTTTAGTACTGCTCACCCAACTATCGCGGGTACAGTATCAAACACTTTAACTACGCAAGCAGACTTAAACGAAACTTCATTAGAACAAGCTTTGATTGATATCGCAGCTATGACTGATGAAAGAGGTTTAAGAATCGCAGCTAAAGGAGTTAAAATGATAATTCCTTCTGCGAATCAGTTCAATGCTGAAAGACTTATGAAGTCTCAAGGTAGAACTCAAACTGCTGATAATGACATCAATGCAATCAACAGCATGGGAATGATTCCTCAAGGTTACAGAGTGAACAATTTCTTAACTGACCCTGATTCATTCTACATTATCACGGACGTTCCAAATGGTATGAAAATGTTCTCAAGAACTCCATTGACAACTTCAATGGAAGGAGACTTTGATACTGGTAACGTTAGATACAAAGCTAGAGAAAGATACGCTTTTGGCGCTTCTGACTTTAGAGGTATCTATGGCGTTGAAGGTGCGTAAGCAATAATCATTTTTGTGGCGGGACATAGTTCCGCCACATTTACAAAATAGAAAGATAAAACCATGAAACAATTCACAATTAAAATCTGGGCATATAGTCATTACGCAAAATTTAATGTTTCTGCGAAAGATAATGCTATTTCTCTTGAACAATCTATCCTTGACAAATTGGGAGAAAAGAGTATAAATTGGGAATATCTCGGAAACTCATATGACGACCGAGTAAACAGAATAACCTATGAGGAGGTTGTTGATGATACAAGACCTATACAAACAAAAAAGGTCCTTGGAGTTGAAGTGGGAACAGGAGCATCTAGATAATAATAGATATACTCTTGAAATGGTCAGAATCGATGACAAAGTTAAACAAGTCATTACTGACATTAAGCTTGAAGAAGCTAAAATTGCCCACAGGCAAAATAGCGTTGAAGGCGCTGCTCCACAAGTTTCTGTAGCTACTTAAGTAACAAAGCTACATCGCTGAAATCGCACTTTCTTATAAGGCTCTCTTGCACTCTACTAAAATCTAATATATAAATAACTCACTATACATAAAACAATTTTAGATGTAGACGCGTATAGTCGACAACCCCTAGGGACTACATTTATTATATTCTAGGAGGAATATTAACATGGCAAATACTACATTTAGCGGACCGGTAAGATCAGAAGCAGGTTTTCAAGTCGCTACAAAAAACAATACAACAGGTGCTTTTACAACTAGATACAGTTCAGCTTTACCAGATTACACTGGTTTAACTGCTGCAGCTTTAGCAACAGGAGCAGCTATTACTTTAGTCAACAATCAAATTAACACTGTTAACTACACAGGTGCTGCCGTAGCTGGTGTAACTTTACCAGCAGCAACAGCAGGTGATGTTTGTGTTTATGTACAATCAGTAGATACAACAGGTGGTGTTAACGCATTAACTCTTAACGCAGCTGGAACAGATGTTTGGGCTACAGGTTCTGTAATAGAATCAAGAGCAGGTGGAGCAGTAACTCACGATATATCAACAGCAGGTGAAACTGCATTGGTTTTCACACCAGCAAACGCAGCTACAAATCTTTTAACTACTGGTGGAACAATTGCTTTTATTTGTTACACAACAGGTACTTGGAATATTGCATATAAACTAGGTGGAGCAGCTGATGCTACAACTGGTGCATTTGCATTTGGAGCATAATAATTAATTTAGTGTGGGCTCCGGCCCACACAAATTTAAGGAGATTTAAATATGTCAATAACATCAAAAGTTAGACAATCGGTAGTTCTTACAGCTGATGGCCAAGTACAGAAATTAATTTCTGGTTCAGCAGCTAATATTGGAAGCGCAAATATTTTATCTGTATTTGCACAGTGTACGGCAGCTGATGGTGAAATTAAACTTTATAATGAAGTAGGCGCTGCTAAAACAGCAGGCAAATTAATATTTCATGGTAAGTTTGGTACAGCAGCTAATCAAGTAGAGCAATTTAAAATACCAGCATCTGGTATATATGCTTCTGACGGAATATATGCAGATCTAACTAACGTAGATTTTTTTTATATAATCGGAACTTTTTAGGGGTAGCCAATGGCTAATACTACTTCACAGTCCTACAGTTTTGACCAGGACTTTTCAATTGATGAAATCATTGCAGATGCGTATGAACGTATTGGTTTAGTAGGCACAGCTGGTCATCAATTAAAAACTGCAAGAAGATCTTTAAATATATTATTTCAAGAATGGGGTAATAGAGGAATACATTTTTGGGAAGTAGGAAACACTAATATTAATTTAGTAGCAGGTTCAACAACTAACGTTGATGCTACAGCTGAAGGATCTGGTGTATATACTTTTTACAGAAATTCTACAGATGTACCTGGAGGTGGGGAACCACCACAAGCTACAACTGTTCCTGTTGCTAACGTTTATGGTATTTCAGATATTTTAAATGTTACATATAGACAAAATTATAATACAACAAATCAATCAGACACAGGTTTAACTAAAGTTGCAAGAGACGCTTATTCAGCAACAGCTAACAAAGCATCTAATGGAACTCCTTCACAATTTTGGGTACAAAGATTTATAGATAAAGTTACACTTACTATTTATCCTTTACCTAACGCAACTGCTGCATCAAACTTTTTAAATGTTTATTACGTAAAAAGAATTCAAGATGCAGGAGCTTATACTAACTCAGGTGATGCACCTTTTAGATTTGTACCATGTATGATTTCAGGATTATCTTATTACTTATCTATGAAGTTTGCACCACAAAGAACACAGGAGATGAAGTTGTTGTACGAGGATGAACTTGCTAGAGCATTATCTGAAGATGGTTCTGCAGCTAGCACATTTATTACTCCGAAGACATACTATCCAAATATATAATGGCTAGATTTGCAAAAGGTAGTAGAGCATTAGCGATCTCTGATAGATCAGGTGCAGCTTTTCCATATAGAGAAATGGTAAAAGAATGGACCGGAGCTTTAGTACATGTTTCAGAATTTGAACCTAAACAACCACAACTAGAACCACATCCAGTAGGAGCTGATCCACAAGGATTAAAAAATGCAAGACCTGCAAGAGTTGAGTTTCCAGTACAAGATATTTTACCTAACAATCCATTTACCACAACAGGTGGCTCTCAAACTTTAAGTGTATCTTATCCTTCTAATCAAATTAACGAAGGAACATCTTATGTTAGATTCCAATCTGTTAAAGAAATAGTGGGAGGTGTTGCAATTGCAACTTTAGAATTAGAGACAACTTTAAATGGTGCAATTAATGATACAGTTAATACTTTAACTTTAACTAGTTCTGCAGCATTTCCAAACGCTGGTTTTATCTTAATAGAAAAAGTAGATCAAGATGCAACTAGTGCAACTTTTGGAAGATACATAAATGAAACAATTCAATATACAGGTAACAATACAGGTACAGGAGTTTTGTCTGGATTAACAAGAGGCACAGCTTCTCCATTTAGAGGAATAACACCACCTAATACTACAGCAACTACTCATGCAAACGGAGCAAAGGTTTTTGGATCATATTTAGCAACAGCAATTGCAACTACTGTAGAAGTTGGTCCTACATTACCAAACGGAACACAAGCAACCGAACAACAATTTAATTCAATAACAGTTCCTTTAGTATCTAATGCTGGAAGCACAGCAACAGGGGGCGGTTTTCAGTGTACAATTGGACCGTTAAATGATAGAGCATAACTATGGCTGGATATACATACGCAGATTTAACAACAGATATTAGAAACTACACAGAAGTAGATGCTAACGTATTTACTGCTGCTGTTATAAATAGATTTTTAGAAAACGCAGAACATAGAATTAATTTAGATATACCAATGGACTCAGACAGAGTTCAAGCAGAAGCACAATTTGCACAAAATTTTAATAGTATTACAGTTCCTACAAAAGCTTTATTTGTAAGAGGTGTACAAGTATTTAATTCAACAACAGCTATTACAGAACAAGGTTTTTGGTTGGAAAGACGAGATCAAACTTTTATCACTGAGTATGTAGGTGAAGCTACAGGACCTTCTGGAGGTCAAGCAGCACAGAATGTAAAAGGTTTACCTAAATATTATTCTATGTTTGGTGGTGCTACAACAGGAACTAATACTGCTACATCAGGAGCTTTATTTGTAGCTCCTACACCAGATCAAAACTATAAATATATCATTCACTATAACGCTCAACCAGCTGGTTTAGAGACTAATACAGCTGGAACTTATGTAAGTAATTACTTCCCACAAGGCTTATTATATGCATGTTTAGTAGAAGCATTTATGTTTTTAAAAGGTCCAACAGACATGTTGACACTATATGAAAATAGATATAAAACTGAACTACAAAAGTTTGCAGCAATGCAAGTTGGAAGAAGAAGACGAGACGATTACACGGATGGAACAATAAGAATACCAATCGAGTCACCGCCTCAATAATTAGGAGATTTTTTATGGCAATAACATCAGCAGTATGCAATAGTTTTAAAACAGAAGTTTTACAGGGTATACATAATTTTACAGCATCATCTGGAAACACATTTAATTTAGCTTTATACACAAGTTCAGCAACTTTAAATAAATCAACTACAGCTTACAGTTCATCAAACGAAATATCTAACACATCAGGATCTGCTTATTCTGCAAAAGGAAAAGCACTTACAAGTGTAACTCCTGCTTTATCTACTGATACAGCTTGTTGTGATTTTGCAGATGTTTCTTGGACATCAGCTTCGTTTACAGCTAACGGTTGTTTAATATTTAATGATTCAGCATCAGGTGATCCAGCAGTTTGTGCAATCGCATTTGGTGGAGACAAAACAGTTTCTTCTGGAACATTTACAATTCAATTTCCAACAGCAGACGCATCTAACGCAATACTTCGTATAGCATAGGGAGGAACTCCTTATGGCATCAACCTGGGGTAATAATACTTGGGGATCCAACGAGTGGGGTGACGACAATGTTACCGTTATTCTTACCGGACAATCAACAACATCATCAGTAGGTTCACTAGAAGCTTTTAATGAAGAAGGCTGGGGACGTCAAGAATGGGGCAACTCTGGTTGGGGTGTAGAATATGCTGTAAAACCAACAGGCGTACAATCAACAACATCAGTTGGAAGCCTTACTACTTTTGATACACAAACAGTTATACCAACAGGTGTAGAAGCAACATCGAGTGTTGGTTCTCTTACACTAGCTTTAGAATCAATTATAACTCCAACAGGTCAACAAGCTACAACAGAACTTGGAGATTTTGATAACGCAGGTACGTTAGTTGGTTGGGGTAGAAATGGTTGGGGTGAAGAACCTTATGGAGATTCATTTAATAAACTAGTACAACCAGCAGGATTAAGCACAACATCTAGTGTTGGCTCTTTAACTTTAAATTTAGAGTCAGTAGTATCTCCAACAGGATTAAGCATAACATCTAGTGTTGGCTCTTTAAGTCTTGTTATAGATTCTACACCTGTCATAACAGGTGTTAGTGCAACATCAAACGTAGGAAGTATTTCTCCGGCTGATGTTATGGGATTAACAGGTGTTAGTGCAACATCAACAGTAGGTGGAATAATTCTTGATGCTCTTACAGAGCAACCTACAGGTCAACAAGCAACAACTGCAGTAGGTTCTTTATCGATAGGAATTACACAAATATTAACAGGAGTATCAGCAACATCTTCTGTAGGATCTTTAACAGTTGGAATAGGAGTTCCGTTAACCGGGGTCAGTGCTACATCAGCAGTTGGTGCAATAACACCTACTCCAATGATTGTAGGATTAACAGGACAATTAGCAACATCTAGTGTTGGTACAGGAGTAGCTTTTCCAGGCACTTATGAAAAACTTGATCCTAAAACAAGTACAGGATATACAACTGAAACACCTAAAACGTCAGTTAGTGGTTACTCAACTAAGACGCCAAAAAATACAACAGGATATACAACTAAAACTGCATAATTATGTTTGACTTAAAACTAAATAAACAATATAAATAGGAACAATTAGGAGATTAAATAATGGCTTCAACATACACACCTCTCGGCGTAGAGCTAATGGCTACTGGTGAAAACGCCGGTACTTGGGGAACAAAAACAAATACAAATTTAAATATCATTGAGCAAATCTCTGGTGGATATGTAGAACTATCTATTGCTGGTGGTGCTGGAACACAAGCTGTTGATAAAACAGATGGTGGAACAGGATCAGCCGTTGCAACAAGAGTCATCAAATTTACAGGAACTATATCTGGAAATAGAGTTATAACTTATCCAGTTCTTACAGAAAATTTTTATCTTATTAACAATGGAACATCAGGTTCTCACACAGTACAATTAAAAGCAGCTTCTGGTTCAGGTGCAACAGTAACATGGGGTACAGGAGACAAAGACTGGAAATTAGTTTACTTTGATGGTGTAGCAACTAACACAGGTGTTTACGAAATAGCTTTAGCTTCACCTCCAGGTGGATCAAACACACAAGTTCAATTTAATAACTCAGGAGCATTTGGTGGTTCTGAAAATTTAGTATGGGATGGAACTAATTTACAAATTGGTGATCAAGGTGATCTAAGATTAGGTGATGCAGACAACTCTCATTACATTGCTTTACAAGCTCCCGCTACAGTTTCATCTAATGTAACTTTAACTTTCCCTGCAACAGATGGGGATGCAGATCAATTTTTACAAACAAATGGTTCAGGTGTTTTAGCTTGGTCTGATGTTTCAGGTGGTACTTCATGGCAAGCAGTAAAAACTTCTACTTTCACAGCAGTAGCTGGTGAAGGTTATTTTGTAAATACTACAAGTGGTGTTGTAACTATGAATTTACCAGCAGGTACATTAGGTAATGAAATATCATTCGTTGATTACGCAGGTACATTTGATTCTAACACATTTACAATCGCAGCAAATGGTTCAGAAAAAATAAATGGTTCAACAGCAGATTTAACAGTTTCAGTAGAAAGAGCAGCAAATACTTTGGTTTATACGGATGGAACTCAGGGTTGGTTGTTAAAGAATAATTAAGGAAACTGATGGCTACTTATAAAGAACTAGCAGGTCAGAAAATTATAAAAGTAACTTCTGATCCAAGTAACCCTAACACTGGACAAATCTGGTATAACTCTACTACACAAACTCTTAGAAGTTTAGGTGTTGTTTCAGCATGGGCTTCTGGAAACTCTATGTTGACTGGAAGATATAATCTTGCTGGGTCAGGAACACAAACAGCAGGATTAATAGCTGGTGGAACAACACCAGGTATTGTTACAAACACAGAACATTTTGATGGAATAGGTTGGAGAAATGGTGGTGCTTTAAACGTTGGTAGAGATTCTGCAACTATGTTTGGACTTTCAACCGCCGCTACTTTTGTTGGAGGTTATGCTCCTTCTCCAAATGGATTTAGAGCTTTAGTCGAAGAATATAATGGTTCATCTTGGTCTGAAGAAACAGACATGCCCACACCAAGAGCACAGGGTGCTTCTGCTGGAACACAGACAGATGGAATTGTTTTTGGAGGAAATCAAGGACCTCCAGGATCACCCGAAACAACAGCAACAACTACACTTGAATACAATGGATCAAGTTGGACAACTGGTGGCGCGATGAGCGTTAATGATAGATATTTAATGGGTTGTGGTGGTTCTCAAGCTCAAGCATTAAGAGTAGGTGGTGAATCAGACTCAGACGCTACAGAAGAATATAACGGTTCTTCTTGGACCACAGGAGGAAATTTAAATACTGGAAGAAATCAAGGAGCCGCAAGTGGAACTAACACTGCAGGTTTAGTCTTTGGTGGTAATCCAAATAGAACTAATACAGAAGGATACGATGGAACTTCTTGGTCTAACAAACCTACTTTAGCAACAGGAGTAGAAGATACATCAGGAAGTGCACAAGGAACAAATGCAGAAGCATTTCAAGCTGGACAATCTGCTTCCCCAACTTCAATAGTACAAAATTGGAATAGTTCAACAAACGTCATCACAGCTGGAGCATGGGCAAGTAGTGGAGCTTTGGGATCAGCTGGATATAATATATCAGGTGTTGGTACTCAAACAGCAGGATTAGGTTTTGCAAGGTATACTGCTCCTAATAAAAATAACGGTTTAACAGAAGAATACAATGGATCTACATGGTCAGAACAAGGTGATTTAAGCACAGGTAGATTTGATGCGTGTGGTTTTGGAGTTCAAACAGCTGCGGTATGTGCTGGTGGAAAACAAGATCCAGGATCTGCAGTGGCTAACACTGAAGAGTATGGCGGTTCAACTTGGTCAGCTGGTGAAGCTTTACCTGCAGCAAGAAGAGGGGCAGCAGGAATAGGAATTTTAGCAGCAGGTGTTGTGTGCGGAGGAGACACTGGTTCTGTTACTGATAGTTCACTTGAATACGATGGAACAGACTATTCAACAGGAGGAACTTTAAACACTGCACGAACAGGTGCTAAAGGATCTGGAATTTTGACTGCAGGTTTAATTTGTGGTGGACAAGAACCAGCTGCATCAAATAACACCGAAGAATATAATGGAACAGCTTGGTCAAATGGTGGTGATTTAATTGCAACTAAAACAAGTTTTGGTGCCTCTAGTAATGCAACACAAAATAATTCTATAGCTTTTGGTGGAAACCCAAATCTAGCTACAACTTTTGGATATGACGGAACATCATGGTCTACAAGACCAAACATGGCGGCTGGAAGATCAAAACTTGGAGGACTTGGAACAGCAACAGCAGCTGTAGCTTTTGGCGGAACAACTGGTCCATCAACAGGAGCAACTACAACAGAAGAATTTACAGGAGAGACAGAAACAGCTAATATAACAAATTTTAGTACGAGTTAATTATGACAACATATAGAAATATACACGGACGATCTATTCAATCTTTAGCAACTGATCCAACTGAATCAGTTTCTGAAGGTCAAATCTGGTACAACACAAGTAGTGATACTTTTAAAACTATATTGGCTAGTGAAGCATGGATAAGTAGTGCAGCTATGTCAACAGCTAGAAGTTACATATCAGGATGTGGAACACAGACATCTGCTTTAGGTTTTGGTGGAAACACCCCTCCGTATAGTGCATTAACTGAAGAATATAATGGTTCTGGTTGGGCAACTGGTGGAGCTTTAAATACAGCAAGATATAGTCTGGCGGGAATGGGAACACAAACTGCAGCTTTAGGTGCAGGTGGATATGATGGACCTCCTTCTCCAGGTTTTACAACTTTAGCAGAAGAATACGATGGCTCATCTTGGACAGCAGGTGGAGCTATGTCAAACGATAAAGCAGGAGCAGGTGGAGCAGGTTTACAAACTGCAGGTGTTGTTTTTGGTGGACGTGATGACACAGGTGGTGTAGCTACTACTGAAGAATACAATGGCTCATCTTGGACAGCTAGTGGAGCAATGGGAACAGCGAGAAGTGTTTTTGGATCATGTGGTACACAAACTGCAGGTCTTGCTTTTGGTGGTCAACCTGGTGATACAACTGCAACTGAAGAATATAATGGATCAAGTTGGACAGCTGGTGGAAGTTTAGGAACTGCAGTATATGCTAATGCAGGTGCAGGTATACAAACATCTGCTTTATCTTTTGGTGGAAATCACCGTCCTCCAATAACAGCTCAAACAGAAGGGTATGACGGATCATCTTGGTCATCAAGACCTAATTTAGGAACCGCAGTATTACAACACGCAGGAGCAGGAGCAAGTAATGCTGCTGCTGTGTCTTTTGGTGGATACACAACTACTCAAACAGCCGCAACAGAAGAATTTAATAGTTCAGTAAACGTCGTTACAGCTGCAGCATGGTCTAGTGGTGGTAATTTACCTCAAGCAATAAAAGCAATAAGAGGTTGTGGACTTCAAACTGCTGCACTAGGTTTTGGAGGAGGCACACCTAGTGGTCCTCCGTACGCAATAAATAACACTTATGAATATAACGGTTCTAGTTGGACAGCTGGTGGAAACCTAGCTGGAAACATTCAAAACGTAGGTGCTGCTGGTACACAGACAGCAGGGTTATGTTTTGGTGGTTCTGATTCACTTGGCGATGGATCACCAGGTCTTACAGGTAGAACAGAAGAGTATGATGGTTCTAGTTGGACAACTAATCCAAACTCTATGAGCACAGCAAGAAAAAATATGGCAGCTGGTGGAAGTCAAACAGCAGCTTTTGGTGCAGGGGGTGGACCATCTACTACAAATGCAACTGAAGAATATAATGGCTCTAGTTGGACAGCTGGTGGTAATTTAACTACACCTACACAAACAAATGGTGGAGCAGGAACTTTAACCTCTGGTCTTTCTTTTGGGGGACAAGCTCCAGCGGTATCTCCAATATATACATCTGTAACTAATGAGTATAATGGAACAAGTTGGACTGCTGGCGGAAGTTTAATTACAGGAAGAGATCAAATAGGAGGTGCTGGAGCAAATCAAGATGCAGCTCTTGCTTTTGCTGGAGGTGAGTCTGCTCCTAATACTTCTACCAAAACAGAAGGATACGATGGAACTGCCTGGTCAACAAGACCTAATATGGCAACAGCTAGAAAAACATGTGGAAGTGCGGGGACAGATACAGCCGCATTGGCTTTTGGTGGATTCGTACCACCTCCACCTGAAACAGCCGCAACAGAAGAATTTACAGGTGAAACAACAACAATCAACGTTAAGACTTTGACTCAAAGTTAAACTATGATATACAAACTTAATTAAGGAGGACAAACTATGGAAAACTTTTTATATGGAGTAGCTGAAAACACTGGAAAAGGATTCTTCACAGCTGAAGATAGAAGAAACTTTTTTTTAAGAGGTTATCCTGCTAACGTCTGGGTTGTTGGAAACAATTCAAAAGGCGCTTTGTGGGTAGCTGATAAAAGCGGTGTTTTTAAAACTAAATCAGAAGCACAAGCTTTAGTTGACGCTGAAGTACAAGCGGCACAAGCAGCTTGGGATGCTCAGACAGATGAACAAAAAGCTGACCCGTTTAACACAAGACCATCTGACGTAACTCTTCCATAAGGATTATTAAAATGTCGACGTATAGAGAAATACATGGAGGAAGAGTTAAATACTTATCATCAGATCCTTCAAATCCAAAAGATGGAGAGGTATGGTATAACAGTACCTTGTCTAAGTTACGTGTTGAAGGTATTTTAGGAACAGGTTCATGGTCGAGCGGTGGAGCTTTACCAACAGCCAATTATAGTGGAGCAGGTTTTGGAGTCTCAACAGCTGCAGTTTATGCAGGAGGTGGATCTAGTAAACCAACTACTTTTGAATACGATGGCTCATCTTGGACAGCAAGTGGTGCTTTAAATACTGGTAGATATGAGTTAGGTGGAATTACTGCTGGAACACAAACATCAGGTTTATGTTTTGGTGGTCTCGTACCAGGTATAACAAATGTCACTGAAGAATACGATGGTTCATCTTGGACAAATAGTAACAACATGGCAACCTCTGTTTCTTTTATGGGTGGAAGCGGAGTTCAAACAGCTGCTTTTTCTGCAGGTGGTAGAGTACCAGCTAGTACAAATAATTCTCAAGAATATAATGGAACAAATTGGTCTAATGGAAATAACATTAACACTACTAGACAATCAACAGTAGGATTAGGAACTCAAACAGCAGGAATGATAGCAGGAGGTGAATCACCTAGTGGTGGTACGAATGCTACTGAAACATATGATGGAACAAATTGGACATCTGCTCCTAATTTAGGTACAGCTAGATATAGATTATCTGGTTCTGGATCAGATTATACACAATCTTTAGTTTTTGGAGGAAGATTTAATCCTCCTGCAGCAGACAAAGCTCAAACAGAACAATTTGATGGAACTTCTTGGACAGAAAAAGCAGATTTGGCAACAGCTAGACAACAGTTAAGTGGTAATAGAGGAAGTAGTTCTTCAGCTATAGCTGTAGGTGGTTTACCTCCTCCAGCATCATCAACAACTGCTACAGAAGAGTGGAATGTTCCTGTTGTAACTGCAAACATTACTACAAGTTAACTTGACTTATAATCAGCAATGGTTATAGTAAAATTATTCAATGAAAGGAATACAAAATGACTGAAAAAAGAAATATACATGCGTTAATAGAAAAAGAGGCACCAAGTTTAAATAATTTACTTGACCCAAATGATGTCAAGGAATTTAAAGAAATGACGGAAGAGCTTCGTGATACATGGACCAAGAAACAAGTATTTAGAACAGAAACAGAAATGAGAATGTCTGTTCTTCAAGATATGAAATACCCAACTAAAGCTGCAAAGTATTGGCAGTGTGTTAGAGAACAAAACGTATTTTTAGAAAACTTAATGAGTTTATCATTTGATGCTAGACGTAATGAAGTTAAATTAAAAAGATTACAAGAAAAATTAAAGACAGAAGAAGATCCATTAAAAAGAGAACTACTTCAAATAGATATAGATGAAAAAACTTATTCGGTTGCTAACATGCAGTTAGTAGCTAGGGACAGAATGAGAGAGATCAAACTATGGTCCACATTAAAGAAAGAGTTTGATGATGGTACGTTTGATACACAGGATGTTAATAAACATCAATTAGATTCTTATCATTTAATAATGAAAAACAAAGCAGAGACATTAACATCTGGTTCAAGTCAACCAGAGGTGTTTAATGTATTAGGTCAGTTGAATACTATAGAAAGAGTTAAAAAATCAGGAGAGATGATTTACAACAAGAAAGAACAGATAACTAATGACCTCGGAGCCAAAGACAAGTAAACAACTTTTCTTTTTAATAGCACAACCTAGATCGGGTAATACTTTATTTGCAAGTATTATGAATCAGAATCCAGAGATAGCTGCAACACCTAACTCTATTACATTAGAGATAATGAAAGATTTGTTCTTGTTAAAGAATACTGATGTGTTTTTAAATTATCCAGACCACAAGTCTTTAAATAATGTATTAGATGTCGTGTATGATACTTACTATAAAGACTGGCCACAACGTATAATCATTGATCGTGGTCCTGTGATGACTGAAGGCAATTTTGCATTAATGCAAAAACATTATAAACGTCCTTTTAAATGTATAATATTACTTAGAGATTTAATGGATGTGTTAGCTAGTTATATGCAGTGGTACACAGAAAATCCTGATGCATTTCCTAATAGATATAACTTAAATACTGACGAAGAAAAATTAAGTATGATTATGAATAAAGATGGTGCAGTTGCAAAACAATTAGAAGCAATAAAAAATTCATATAAATATAAAGATATTTGTCATTATGTAAAATACGATGACATGGTTACAAATCCAGAACAAGAGTTTAGAAAAATATATCAATTTATGGGTGAGCCTTATTTCAAGCACAGATTCAATAATCTAGATCAAGTAAATGTAAATGGTTTATTTTACGATGATAAAATAGTTGGTAGTAATATGCATAAACTATTTGATGGACCTGTAAGAAAAGTATATAACCCCTATATAGAAAAAATACCAGAAAGGATAAGACAGAAATATGGACACATCAGATTTTAATTTTATATTTTTAGGTCAGTCGGTATTAAAATACCAAGTACCTCTAGATGTTTATAATACAATCAATCATATTTACGAAACAAAATATCCTGAATTAAAACCTGCTAATAAACAATTAGTTGGTAAAATTGAAAAAGAACATAGTTTATTTTTTAATGGAGAAGATAATGATAAAATGACTAGACATAATCATTTACCACAAAACGTACTACAATGGTTTGAATCAAAGTTCAGACACTATTTAGAATGGAACAAGATAAAACAATATGATTTACATTTTAATTCTATTTGGGTTAATACAATGTTTCAACACGAATACAATCCAGTGCACGTGCACCAAGGATCATTGTTTACAGGTCTATCTTCTGTAATGATTTTAAAATTACCTGAGTCTTATGGTGTGGAATATTCTGCAGCTGATAAACCACAAAATGGTAAACTACAGATACTAGGTTCAGCTAACGGACATTTTGCAAATGTAGATTATCAACCACAAATTAAAGAACGAGACTTTTATATCTTTCCATATGACATGAGACATTGTGTTTATCCATTTAACGGTCCAGGTATGAGACGAACACTTGCTGCAAATATGGATGTGCAGTATGACCCAATTAGAAATAGAGGAGTAAGTTAATGTTAGAGCCATATTATCAAATATTTAAAGAGAGATTAAAAGAAGTAAAATTTAAAGATATGAAAATATTATTTCCTACAATGGATAAATTTAAAAAAGAAGTTAATCCTGATATGGAAAAAAATGGATTACTATGTCCAATTGTATTAGATAAAGATGGTGTTACTATTAGAAGTGGTGCACATAGATATGAATATTTTAAAGATAAATATGAATCTACATTATGTTACATAGGTAATAATGGTGATGAAACAAAATTTTTTCAATACTTAAATGTATTTTGTTGGAGAAATCATCCTGTACAACAATCAGATTTTTTAAAAGCAATATATGAAAAGGCGGTAGAGAATGTACGAAAATAGACACATCACAGAACCTAAATGGAAGAGTTGGATTGTGCAAACAACTACACCATTGTTTACACCTGATCAATGCAGACAGATTATTGAATCAGGTAGAGCACAAAAACCACAAGTTGCACAAGTTGGTATGGGTAAACCAGGTGGTGGCACGGATACTAAAAAAAGAGTAACCACAATATCTTGGATACCATTTAAAGAAATGGAACACATGTATCGTGATCTTAATAATTTTATACAAAAAGCAAATGAAAATCATTTTGGTTTTGGTGACATACAAGTTACAGAACAAGCTCAATTTACAGAGTATCCAGAAGGAGGTTTTTATGATTGGCATATGGATTGTGATGTGAACATGCAACACGAACCACCAGTTCGAAAAATATCAATGACATTATTATTGAATGATCCATCAGAGTTTGAGGGTGGGGATTTAGAATTAATGGCACCAGGTAAGTTTGCAGAACTTAAACAAGGACATGCAATTATATTTGCATCATTTTTAAACCATAGAGTTAATCCAGTAACTAGAGGAATGAGACAATCACTTGTTGTTTGGTTTGGAGGAAAACCTTTTAGATAATATGAGTGTACAAACAATTGAAAATTTTTTAGACAAAAACTTTTTTAAAGAGCTACAAAAAGTTATTATAGAATCTGATTTTTCTTGGTTTAAAAGAAAATCAATGGTTACAAACACAGAAAATAATTTAGGTTATTTTTGTCATTCTTTTTTTCATAATAATATAGTAATGTGTAATTCTTATTTTACATATATAGTGCCTATTTTAAATAAACTTAATTCAAAAGCTGTTGTAGAAATAAGAGCTAATTTATTTCCCTCTGTTTTTTTTAATAAAAGTGATTTTCACACAGACAATAATTTTAAATGCAAGACTGCAATATTGTATTTAAATACTTGTGATGGAGGAACAGAATTTAAAATTAATGATGTTGTTACATTTGTTAAAGCTAATGAGAATAAGATTGTAATTTTTGATTCAAATATTGCTCATCGAGCAGTTACTTCAAAAAATGTTGATTTTAGATATATAATAAATTTTAACTATTATGATTAAAGAACAATTTTTTCCAACAACAATATATGGTAAAGACACACAATTAGATAATAATACTTTAGCAAACCATATTATAAATTGGAGTAAACAAGACCAAGGTGTTAAAAAAACAAACATGAATGGTTGGCACTCTACAACCGATATGCACACCAAACAAGAATACTCACAATTAGTTTCTGAACTATGTAAAATGCAAGAAGAAATATATCAAGAAGAATGGTTAGACCGTAGACCAAAATTAGGTAATATGTGGGCTAACATAAATTATCCTGGTGGGTATAACAGACCACACATACACCCTAATTGTTTATTTAGTGGTGTGTATTATGTAAAAGGTAATAAAGAATCTGGAGAGTTAGTTGTTAATGACCCAAGACCAGGTATTCAAACAATGATGCCTACAAGAAAACCAGGACAACCACCAAAACATTTATGGAGAGAAGCACATATAGAACCTATACCAGGTAGAATTATAATGTTTCCTGCATGGTTATGGCATTGTGTTGAACCTAACAAAACAAATGATATAAGGATATCAGTAAGTTTTAATTTTATACAAGATGGCTTTCAATAAATATCAAGTAATAAAAAATGCAGTAAGCTACGAGTTAGCTAATTTCGTATTTAATTATTTTCTTCTTAAACGTGATGCAGCTAAATTCATGTATCAAAACAATATTATATATGATACAGGAATGTTTGGAACATGGGGAGATACTCAAATTCCAAACACTTACTCTCATTATGCTGACCCTGTAATGGAAACCTTACTTGTTAAAGTATTACCGGTAATGCAAAAAGAAACCGGTCTAGATCTATGTCCTACTTATTCCTACGCTAGATTATATAAGCATGGAGACGAATTAAAAAGACATAAAGATAGACCTAGTTGTGAGATATCTACTACCATAAACCTAGGAGGTGATCCTTGGCCTATCTTTATAGATGGTACAGGTGCAGATACTGTTATAGATGAAGATAAAAAAATACATAAACCAAACGCTCCAGAAGGAACTAAAGTCTTACTTGAAGTCGGAGATATGCTAGTATATAGTGGATGTGAACTCGAACATTGGCGAGAGCCTTTTGACGGGAACATTTGTGGTCAAGTATTTCTACATTATAATCATGTAAATGGCCCATTTGCTGACAAAAATAGATTTGACGGAAGACCTATGTTGGGTCTACCATCATTTGTTAAATAGTATTATAATGAGGTTATATGTTACAAAAATTAGGATTCCTACCAGGGTTCAATAAACAGGTTACATCTACAGGTGCTGAGTCTCAATGGACAGATGGAGAAAATGTTCGTTTTAGATATGGTACACCTGAAAAAATAGGTGGTTGGAATCAATTAGGAGAATCAAAACTTACAGGTGCAGCAAGAGGTTTACATCATTTTGTTAACAAAGAATCTACAAAATTTGCAGCTATAGGAACTAATAGAATTTTGTATGTATATTCTGGTGGAGTATACTATGACATACACCCTCTAACTAATCCATCCGGCACAGCTATTAGCAATGCATTTAGCACGACTAACGGATCACCGACCGTAACTATAACTTTTGCTGGCTCACATAATTTTGTGCCAGGAGATATTATATTATTTGGTGATGCAACAACTTTTAGCACTATTACTAATTCTAATTTCACAGCCACAGATTTTGCTGATAAAAAATTTATGGTAACAAGCGTACCAACTACTTCTACAATTACTATTACAATGCCTTCTAATGAAACAGGATCAGGAGCAACCACATCTGGAGGGATTACTTATTATCAATACTATCATGTAGGACCTGCTGAACAGATAGGAGCTTTTGGTTGGGGTATATCATTGTGGGGTGGTAACATTTTAGGATCAATTACAACTACATTAAACGGAGCCTTATTAGATGATGCAAACGGTACAGGTGGAACAGGAACAAGTATTACATTAACAAGTACAACTGGTTTTCCAACATCAGGGACTAATTACATTCAAGTAGGCACAGAAGAAATTTCATACACAGGAGTATCAGGAAATAATTTAACAGGTATAACAAGAGCAGCAAGAGGATCAACTCGAGCAGCACACAGCACGGGTGCAACAGTTACTAACTCATCTAGCTGGACGGGTTGGGGATCAGCTGCAGCCAACACTGACTCAGTAACAGATCCGGGTCTATGGTCTTTGGATAATTTAGGTTCAACACTTATAGCATTAATACATAACGGAGAATGTTTTGAATGGGACGGTGATGCATCAAATGCAACGGCAACTAGAGCAACTATTATAGCTGGAGCACCAACAGCATCACGTGATATGTTAGTGTCAACTCCTGACCGTCACTTAGTATTTTTTGGTACAGAAACAACTATTGGAAATAAAGCTACACAAGACGATATGTTTATAAGATTCTCGTCTCAAGAAAATATAAATGACTACACACCTACAGCGGAGAATAGTGCTGGTACACAAAGACTGGCCGCCGGATCACGGATCATTGGTGCTAAACTTGGTAGGAATGCAATTTATATTTGGACCGATACATCTCTATTTACTATGCGTTTTGTTGGAACTCCTTTTACATTTGCATATGAACAAGTTGGTAACAACTGTGGATTGATAGGTATGAATGCAGCTGTTGAAGTTGATGGTGCTGCATACTGGATGTCAGAAAATGGTTTCTTTAGATACACTGGTAAACTAGAATCTATGGACTGTTTAGTTGAAGATTATGTTTACGATGATTTAAACACCACATCTAACATGTTAGTTTACGCAGGTATTAATAACTTGTTTGGTGAGATTACTTGGTTCTATCCAACAGCTACATCTAATGTAGTTAATAGAGCAGTTACATATAGTTATTTAGATTCAACTGCAAAAAGACCTATATGGTTTACAAATGCAAATAGTTTATTTCCTAGAACAACTTGGGAAGATTCATCTGTATTTGGATTACCTCACGGAACTAAATATAATGCAGGTGATGACGCGTCATTTGATGTTGTTGGTAACACGGATGGTACAACAATTTATTTTGAACATGAAACAGGAGTCAATCAACAAGAAGCAGCGACCGCTGCTGTTGCAATTCCAGCAAATATTACATCAGGTGATTATGATATTACACAAAAAGTTGTAAGAGGAGCTGCAACTAATTTAGGTGATCTTAGAGGTGATGGTGAAAACATTATGAGAGTTAGTAGAATTATACCTGATTTTATATCACAACAAGGTAATGCTATTATACAATTAGATTTAAGAAACTATTCTAATAACACAGCATCGAGCTCATCATTAGGTCCATTTACTGTAACAAGCACAACAGATAAAGTAGATACACGAGCTAGAGCAAGAGCTATAGCTCTTACAATATCCAATACTGCAGTAGATACTAGTTGGAAATTAGGAACTTTTAGATTAGATATACATGCTGGAGGAAGACGATAATGGCAAAGATAGTACAATCATTAACTAGAGCAAGCGCAGAGTATGAAGAAGACGTAGCTCAAAACTTAGTAAGAGATTTAGATGCGGTGTTGGAAAAACTTAACACTACATTTCAAGAAGAATTAAAACAGGAGATAGAAGCTAGAAGTTTCTTTTTAGATTAATGGCAGTTGTAAACCAATATAAATTTGTAGGTATAGATAACAGTACAACAGGTAGTGCACTTACACCCCTAGGATCGGGTAATCCTTTAATTAGTGAAACTTATGTTATTAAATCTATACTTGTTACATCAGCTGGTACACCTACAGTAACAATTACAAATAATAGTATCACAGCTATTAAATCAGCACAATTAACAGCTAATACAACCACAGAATTATTAACACAACCGCTAATAGTAGAAGGTGGAAAAACCTTTACAGTACAATCAAGCACTTCTGACTCGTTTGATGTAGCTATTAGCTATCTAAATATTAAGAAAGAGGTAACAACATAATGACAGATATACCAACAATAGTGCCTGAAAAGATAATAACAACAATTAAGAACAAGAAAACAGGTGTAGTCTATGAGACAGAAGAAGCTTTAAAAGCTGCTAATATACCTGAAGAGGACGTGCAAAGAGATGTAACAGTTATTATGCCACCTCTTGATTTGTTCGCTAAAACAAAGTAAAAGGAGATACTATGGAAGAAAAAATTTCAATGAACGAATCAATACAAGCTGGAGCACCTGACATTAAATATAATAAAGGTGATATTAGAATGGGTGGTGGCGAAGACCAACAAGGCAAAGAAATTGCGGCAGAAATATGGTCACAAATGGAACCACAACAAAAAGTTCAGTTTGCTAGTTTTGAAGCTTTTTTTGAAAGTGGTATTTGGAAACAAATTTTACAACAGTTGCAACAAGATCAATCAGGAATCCAATCTCAAGCTCCAGAAATGACGATGAGCGAGAATGTTAACATGCAGGAGCAAATGCCTGGTGGCGGAATAGCTGATGTTGACATGAGAGAAAAAGTTGCAATGGCAGCCAACGGTGGTTTGATGGGTCTCTATAACAGAGGGATGTAGTCATGGCTGGTATAACAGCACTAAATAAAATCAAAAGACAACAAGCAGCCTTTGGTGGAGTCATGGGTAAAGATGGCCGTAAAGCATATGTTGGTGGAAGTTATTCTACAAAAGGCACGACAGGTGGAAAAGAAAGAGGGAGTTATCAAGGTCGAGATGATAAAGGAGGTTATGGAGGAACTTATAGCGGTGGTGGAGACGGTCCAAAAGATAGATCTAATGCTACGCAACAAAGAAACCATCAAGCAGCTATAAATCGAGCTCAAGGTATAAACGTTCCAAAAGAAAAAAAGAAAATAAATTTAAATATTCCTAGTTTTAAGGATATGTACGACGGTTATAACAAATTTAGATATAACACTGTTAACTCTTTGATTCCAGGACAAAAAGAAAGAATTCAAAAATATAGAACAGCTTATGCTAAATATTTAAAAGATCAAGGTGTTCAAGTTCCAGGAAATTTATTAGATGAAGATTTATCCAGTTATTTTTTTGATGGAGCTTTTGATAAAAATGTAAATTTTGAAGGTGCTTCAGGTAAAGGTATTAACACTCCTTACATGGACTACGGAAGTTTTATGGCTACAAAAATGGGTAGCCCTGGAATTAAATACGCAGGTAATGTAGGTGGATTAGGTGACAAGTATGTTACTAAAAGAGGACCTGATGGTAGACCTTTAGAATACGGTTACACAAATATAGATGAAGGTGGTAATTTAATTTTAGGAAGAGGTGAAGGAAAGGGTCAAAATTACCTACCTCTTAATTATGGTGTAGGTGGAGGAGATGAAGAAGAAGAAACACAAACATTTGAATTTGATTCATCACGTTTTGGTCCGGGTGGGGACGCGGCAGACGTAACAAGAGCTTCTTATATATTTAATCAAGGTGGTAGAGTACCAAGAAACATGGGCGGCATCATGAATGCTGTACCAAGACAAGGATATTTTTTAGGTAAAATAGTTAAAGGTGTTGGTAAAGCTATAGGTAGTGTGGCTGATGCAGCAGGAAAAGTTTTAAAAAGTGATTTAGGTAAAGCAGCACTGGCAGGAGCAGCATTTTATTATGGTGGTGGTGGTGGAAATCCATTTACTGCAGCAGGTAGAGATAAATTTAGTATAGGTAATTTTTTTAGTAAATCAAACCCTCTTTTATTTACAGATAAAAAATTTAATCCGTTAAAACTAGCTGGTTTAGTTACATTAGGTGGAGCTGCAATGGGTCCTGCTAAACAAGATCCAAGTCTTATGACAGACAGAGGTGGAAAAATGCCTGACTTTCTAACAGGAGGAACAGGAACACCTGCGGAATTAAGAGCAAACATACGATCTGCTGTAGAAGAAGCTCAAGGAGATCCAGTTAAACTAGCTGCAATAGATGAAAAGTATAACTACATGTTAAATTTAGGTTTACCAGACAATTTACCTTATCCAAACTACGCAGTATTTGCTAGTGGTGGTAGAGTTCCGGCTCAAGAAGGTGGGCTCATGAACCTTGGAGGTATGGAAAAAGATTACAGAAACGAAGGTGGGTTTGTACCCATAGGTAAAGAAGAAAAAGCAGACGATGTACCTGCAAGACTAAGTGTAAATGAATTTGTATTTACAGCTGACGCTGTTAGAAACGCTGGCGGTGGAGACATAGATAAAGGTGCAGAAGTTATGGAAAATATGATGAAAAATTTAGAAAATGGTGGTAGAATATCAGAGGAATCACAAGGAAACACTGGCGCCCAAGAAATGTTTAGTGTATCAGAGAGAATAGGAGAAGTAATTTAATGGCAATAACAGAAACACGTAGTTTACCACCACAATTTGTAGAAGATCTAGGTAAAGATTATGCTGCACAACTAACTGGTTTAACTAGTCAACCTTTAGACACAAAAAAATTCCAACCAATGGTTGCTGGCCAAGACCAAGCAACCAAAGATGCATACACAAGAGCTACAACTCAAGGTCAAGGTATAGGAGCCTACGAACCATACTTACAATCTGCTGGACAATATCAAACAGGTACAGGAACGTTTGCAGGTGTACCTGCAAACATGATGGGTTCACAAGATTTAGTAGGACCGGATGCATACAAACAATTTATGTCTCCGTATCAACAAGATGTAATTGATGCAACATTATCTAATTATGATAAACAAGCACAAGCAGGTATAACTAATATTGGTTTAGGCGCAGCACAATCTGGAAATTTAGGTGGTGGTCGTGAAGGTGTTATGAGAGCACAATATCAAAATCAATCAGATATGAATAGAGCTATGTTAGAAGCACAATTATTACAAGGTGGTTTTCAAAATGCACAAGGAGCAGCCAATACAGCATTTACACAAACACAACAACTAGGAGCTGATCAACAGAGAATGGCTACACTAGTTCCAGGTTTACAAGGGTCAGATATTTCAACGTTGGGTCAAGCTGGGCGCGGACAACAATTATTTGAACAATCTGTTCTTGATCAACAAAGAGAAGCAAACAGAATGGCAGCTTACGAACCATACGAAAGACTTGGTTATTTGGGTGCTGGTATGGGTAATGTTATGGGCGGTGGTATGGGTCAATACACTTCTACAGTTACACCTAATCAATCGCCGTTGCAGCAGGCGATGGGTATAGCTTCACTAGGACTAGGAGCTTATACCGGTTTAGGTGGGAAACTTCCTAAAATATTTTAAAAATAATTATGTATAATAGAACTTTAAATAGACCGATGTTTAGACGTGGTGGTAGAGCCGGCGGTGGCATCATGACTGGTGTTGACAGACAGGGTTATGCTGGTGAAGACAATAAACAAATTGTTGAAGCTAATGATCCAATGAAAGACATTGGAAAAAAAGTAACTGACAGAGTAAACATTATAGAAAGTTTAACTCCTAAGTATCCTTACAAAGGAATGGATTTTTTTATGGGGCTAGGTTCTAACATTTTAGCAGCTCCAGGTGGACAACCTATACTACAAACAGTAGGTCAATCTTCTTTAGGACCACTACAAAATTTAATGAAACAAAACATGGCTGAGTACGGTAATAAAAGAGATACCGTTATGCAGGTGTTTAAACAATTAAGCGACACGGATAAAGATGCATTAATAAATAGAGCTGAACAAATGGTTGCAGCTGGTAGATTTAAAACTGTACAAGAAGCATTACAAGTATTAGTTCCAACGTATAGAAAAGATGCTAGTCCACAAGAGATTGAAAGAAAAGAAAAATTAGATACAGAAAAATTAACTATAAACAGAGTTGATGACCTTGTTAAAATATATGAAATAGGTAGACCAGACGCTGTAATATTAGATCAATTTTTTAACGACATTGAATCACAAAAATTTGAAGTGCCACATGATCCTGAACAATATTTTATTGATGATGGTGATGTTGGTAGAGGAACAACTGATGCAGAAAAAAGATTAGTTATTAAAGATTATAATCCGGAACAATCAGATTACAAAGAAGGTAGAGTTTATATAGATTTTATAACTAAAACAGCTTACGTCAAACAAGGACAGTATTTAATTCCATACGAAGATTACATATCGGAAACAATTAAAACAGATTAGGAGGCTAAATGGTATTTGGATTTGACCCTCGTAAACTTGTCGAAGAAGACCAAGAAGATAAAAAGAAAGAAGTCAAAGAAGCTGTTGATTCTGTATTAACTTTTGAAGAAGAAGCAGAAAAGAACGAAGCTTTCATTCGTAAACAAAGTAATATATCAGACGCATTTGACACTGCATTTAAAACTTTAAGAGAACACCAATTTAAAAAAAAATATGGTGAAGATGCATACATTGATGAAAAACTAAAAGAAGATCCAGAATATAGAGACTCTAGAAAATTTTCTGACGCAGAAAACAAAGAATACTTTCGTAAAGAAATGGAGAGTATGCGTGGTATTATGGAAGGAGTTAAATTTGATTTTTCTACAGGTAATACAATTTACCCTGAAGAAGATAAACTTAATCAGAATCAAAAGAAATTTTTTAAAAAAGGTAAGTATGCAACACTTGCAAGTGAAGCAGGTGAAACTGATGATGAAGAAAAACCTAAATTTAAAACTACACAAGATGGTGTAGGTGGTTTTATATATACTGAGTCAGCTGGTGTACCATTTGAAAACGAAGTAGGTATAACGGAGTCTATTATATCGGGTGTTGGTTCAGGAGCGATTAAAATACCAAAAGGATTTGTTAACCTTGGAGCAATGGTTATGGATTATTTTGGTGAAGAGGGAATTCCTGTAGAACAAAGTAAAGTTGCACAGTTAGAAAACTGGTGGGACAAAACTATGTTTGGTATGATTGAAAAAGAATTAGATAGTAAAGCTAAAGAAAGAGCAGTAGGTAGAATTACAGAATCATTAGTGCAGTTATATGGTGGTTGGAAAGCAGTTGGATCTGCTGGAGCTAAAGTAACTGATAAAGCTTTTGAAATTTATAACAAAGCAACATCTGCAATAAAAAAGAAAAAATATTTAAGAACTGCTGGTAACAAAGATGGTTACAAACTAGCTAAAGAAGTAGAAAAATGGAATAAACTTTCAGGTAAACAAAAATTTGTAGGACTGTTTGTAGGTGGTGGTGTTACAGGTGGTGTTGTTTACGATGCAGAAAACATAGGTACGTTTGGTGATATATTTTTTGATGAAGGTGAACTTACAGCATTAGACAGAGATGGCAGACGAACAGCTAAGGATGATGCTATGAGAATGTTATACAACAAATTAAAATTTTCAGGTGAGATGGGTTTTCCAATTATACCTGCTGTAGTAGGTGCGGGTAAAGTTGCTAAAAGTATATTAGATGCAAATGTTAAAAGAGCAGGGCAAGCAACTAAGTTTGATAAGTTTGTAGAAAAATATTTTGCAAGACCATTAAGATCTAGAGGACCTTTTCCTGAAGAACAGTTTCAAGGTATGCAAAGACTAGAAGGTAAAAAATCTTCTGCTAATTTATTATCAACAGACTATCTTAAAAACATAGACGAAATTACAAAACAAATATCTAAATACTCACAGTCAGCAGCCAACACTTCAGGTATGACTACTGAGTTGTCTGACTTAATTATAAAATTAATTAACAGAGGTAATCTAGGAATTAAAAATGGTAGAGTTGTTGTAAAAGGTTTTGATGATGCATCACTAGATACTTTTTGGACTGATATTACTAAAAAATTAAATGTGAAACCTGAAGATGCAACAGCATTAATTGATCAACTAATGAATGTACACACATCATGGGCTCAGTTTTTAAACGCCGTGTTAAAAGGTAAAAATTTAAATGTTGCACCTAAAGAGTTTGTACAATTAATGAATGAAAGAATTAAAGGAAGTTTAAGTTCTGAGTATAAAATTTTTGGTGAGAAAAGTTTAAAACCTATAAAAGAATACGCACCTTCTAATAGTATGATAGATGAAGTTGCAGACATATTTGTTAGAAGTGCCAAAGCTAACGGTAAAAAATTAAAAAAAGAAGACGCACAATTAATTGTGCAAGACATTGTTAAAAATGTTGAGCTAGATCCACAAACATTTAGTCCTATCTTTAGATTTGAAGCATCTGATATTGCAAAAGACAAAGCGCTAATTATTAAAAACATAGCAGAAAATATAACTGGCGGTGGTAAATTTAAACCAGATAAAAAAGGTGGATTGATACAAACTAAATCAGACCTTGAAGCGTTTAAAGCTTTGTTTGGTGAGTTTAAAAATGCTAACTCAATCATAGCTAATGTGACCACGGACCTTGCAGAGATAGCAGCAAGAGATAGATTTTATAATGTTGTTAAACAAGGGTCAGATGATTTAATTAAAAAAGGAGAAATAGGTATTGTTTACCCTACATACAACTCAGCTAGAAAAGCATTTGGATTAGATGCAGAGATTGTTGACGCATCAAGAGGTTTACAATTGCCGCAAAAATTAGGTGAACAAGCTTACACAGTTCCAATCAACGGCATGTTTACAACTAAAGAAATAGCAGATGGTTTAACAAGAGGTGCAGCCAACACTATGGGAAGTATTACAAAAAATATTGCATACCAATACGCAGTCATGGTACCTAAAGGTTTAATTCAAGCAGGTAAAACAGTTGGTGGTCCATTTACTCACGCAAGAAATTTTTCATCAGGTGCAGTAACAACTGTGTCTATGGGTAACATAACTCTTCTCGCTACTAACCCTAATTTTATATTACAAACTTTAAAAACTGCATTTAATACTTTACAACCACAATTGCTTTACAGGAATAAACCAGGTGCAAAAAGTATAGATCAATATGTAAATGAATCCCAATTTGCAGACGCATTAAAAGGCGAAGGTGGTCAAGCTTTATATAGATTTTTACTTGAAGAAGGCATGGTAAACCAAAGTGCTATCTATAGAGATGTAATGGGGTTGATTGAAGACACGGCTAAAACAGGTTTCCTACAAAAAATGTGGAACAAACTAGGTAATAAAACAAAAAGATTTTTAAAAGGTGCACAAGATATGTATGTTGCAGAGGATGACATCTGGAAGATATTTAATTTTTTTGCAGAAGATTTTAAAATAGCTAGAGCATATGAGTCAGCATTAAAAAGTGGTAAACTTAAAAAATTAGGTATGGAAATGCCAAGTAGGTTAGAAATAATGAAAATGGCAACTAAAAATGTTAGAGAAATGTTACCTAACTATGCATACGTATCAGAATTAGTGCAAGCTTCTAGAAGATCGCCACTCGGTAATTTCGTATCATGGCCTGCAGAAATTATTAGAACATCAGGAAACATAATGTCTGGTGCTAAAAAAGAAATACAAAACCCAATTTTAGCTAGAATAGGCTATGAAAGAGCCGCTGGTTTTGCAACAACAATAGGTATTCTTGGACCTGCAGCTGTGTGGGGAGCAAGTCAAGCATATGGATTTACCAAAGAAAAACTTATGGCGTTAAGAGAATTTGTACCATACTTTTCAGAAAACTCTACGCTTCTACCTGTGTATGAAGACGGTAAGTATAAGTACATAGATTTTAGCAGAGCTTTTTTCTATGATGTAGTAACAGCACCAGTTCAAACTGCGTTTACAGAAATGAATAGAAGAGAAGATGAAGCTGTAATACCAAGTCTTGCAATAGGTTTAACAAAAGCATTTGCACAGTTAGCTGATCCATTTGTGTCAGAATCTATTTGGATTAGTGGTGTAGCAGATTTATATTTTAGAAAAGGTGTAACTAAACAAGGTCAAAAAATTTGGAATGAAAGAGATGGACTAGGTACAAAAGTAGCTAAAGCCATTGGACATTTAACTAAACTATACACACCAGGTTCTGCAGTACAACTTGAAAGATTGTATAGTTCTATTACTGGTAAAACAATTAAAGGTACACAGTATGAAGTGTCAGACGAATTACTAGGTTTATTAGGATTAAGAAAAGCACCTGTAGATATACCTAGATCTATGGAAATAATGATTGGTCAGTTTAGAAAAGCTGAAAGAAATGAAAGAGGTTTAATTTATGCAGGTACACTAACAGGAGACCCTGTAAAAGATGACAATTTAATTATCAGACAATTTATATTTGCAAACAAACAAAGGTTAGAAACTTTTGAAGTAATGAGAAGACAGTATGATGCTGCTAAACTTTTAGGTATGAAAGAAAAAGAAATTAGACAAATTTTTGATGACAGGGGTATGATGCCATTGTACAAAGCAATTAAACGAAATAGATTTAATCCTTTTGGTGTTACGGATGGTATGAAAGATGCTTACGAAAGATTAGCAGATAAATATAATATACCTAATCCACTATCTAAAAGAATCTTAAAAAGAATTGATAAGATAGAAAAAAAATTAAAGAAACAAAGATTAAACAAAGATTATATAATAGATGAAGAACGTTATCTATTTAACGAACAAAATATATTTGAAAAAGGCATAGAATTATTTAACAAAGAAAAAGAAACGGCACCATTACCAGAAGGTTTTAGTCAAAAAACACCACAACCTATTGTAAATACTACAGCAGTTTCACAACAAAAAGATCCAACAACTAACTTGACATCAACGGAGACTGCATTACTATCACCAACAGAAAAGGTAATAGCGAGTAGAACATAATGGCAAAAAAATCAGCATTAGAAAAAATTGAATCCCATGAAAAGCTTTGCAGAATAATGCAAAAGCAAACGTTTGAACAAATTAAAGAAATGCAAGAACGTATCAAAAGATTAGAATATTGGATTGTTGGCGGTATGGGAGCCGTGCTATTAATATTACTTTCAGACATCGCAAAATAAATATATGCAATTATCTAGAAATTTTTCTCTTCAAGAGCTTATCAAATCAGACACTGCCATACGTAAAGGTATAGATAATAACCCTAATGCAGATCAGATTGAAAAGTTAAAAGCATTGTGTGAAAATATATTACAACCCGTGCGAGATCATTTCGGCAGAGTTAAAATTACTAGCGGATACCGTTCACCAGAATTATGTACAGCAATCGGCAGCTCTGTAAATTCACAGCACGCCAAAGCTGAGGCCGCAGACTTCGAATGTGTTGGAGTCGACAATGCTGAACTTGCTGATTGGATTAATAGAGAGCTTTCTTATGATCAATTGATCGTCGAGTATTATACGCCAGGCGAACCTAACTCGGGATGGATACATTGTAGTTGGATCGCGGAGCAACCAAGAGCTAGTTTTTTGTGGGCTTACAAATCTGAAGGTAAGACTAAATATAAACCAATATTAGGTAAAGCAAAAGACCTAGTATAAAAATTACAGCGCGCGTCGCATGTATATCCTATTAAATCCATGACCTCAATTCTTCTCCTAAAACTTCTGATGCTATATCTATTTTTTTGCGTAGAGCTTGCACGATTTTTTCATCCACTGTATCGTCCGCCATTAAATCAACATAAGTTACCGATTTTTTTTGGCCGATTCTGTGTGCTCTGTCTTCTGATTGTAATCGCTTTTCTAAGTCATAACCATTAGAATAGTAAATTACGGTGTTTGCAGCTGTCAAAGTAATGCCATAGCCGCCCGTAGAAGGCGTTCCAACAATAAACCGACACTCAGGGTCGTCCTGAAAACGCTTAATATTAGGTTGTCTTTCTTCTTGTGGTGTTAATCCATAATAATCGACAATGGACCCCGGACCATATTTTTCTGTAACAGCTTTAATTATAGCAGTCATGTCATATTGATAATGAGCCCATATAATAGCCTTACCTTCTGTTTCTTCTAATACATTCATTAATTCTGTAATTCTATTGTTAGCGATTGGTTGAGTAACACCATCATCAGAAGTAAAATGACCACAAGTAATTTGTTGAAGACGCATAAGTTGTGTCAACGTATTTACCGTAGTAGATTGTTTTCCTTTAAGAATTGCTAAAGCTTCTTGTTTCATTTGTTCATAAAGTTTTGATTGATCTGGAGATAATTTTATTTGACGTTTAATAAATATTTTATCTGGTAAATCTAAACAATCTTCTTTTAAAACACGATAAGAAAAAGGTTGTAGTTTATCTGACAATTCTCCTAAATTTTTAAAACCATTAACAAGTTGTATTTTACGTCCAGATATATTAGCTGTTTTCATAATAGCATAACGCATTCTAAATGAATAATAAGAGTCATGATCTAAATGAAATGGATCTAAAAAATAACATTGACTAAATAAATCTAATGGATTTTTAGTAACAGGAGATCCTGTCATAATACGTCTATATTTTGTGTTTTGTGCTAAACTTAATATGTTTTTAGTTCTTTTAGCAGCTGGATTTTTAATAGTTGTAGACTCATCAATAGCCATTAAAGTTTCGTGACAAGATAAAAATTTTTCTGCAAATTTTATGCCTTTGTCTGTGCTTAAAGCTTCAACATTCATAATAAGAATGTGTAAAGCTGTTCCTATTTCGTACAAAGTTTCTAATTTTTCTTGTTGTTTTTTAGTAATATTTGATTGCCATAACACAGTTACATTTTCTATATGATCCGGTAAATGCGTAGGTAATTCATTATTATACCATGTGCCTACAACACCTTTAGGTGCTACAATTAATGCACCATTAACTTTACCTTTATCGTAAAGCATAGCGAGATTGTCTATTAATACTTTTGTTTTACCCGTACCCATTTCCATAAAATAAGCATAACTTTCTCTATTCCACGATTTTTCTAACGCAGTTAATTGATGTGCATAAGGTTTTAATTTAAATTTATAGTTCATAATTTTTCTTCTTTCTAGTTGACAAGATAACAATTAGAACCTATATTGTCAAGCATGAAAGATAAAGTAATTAGATACGAAGACATAAAAAAAAGCAATGAATCACCTACTGTGTATGTTATTCAACATATTGCAGGGACAGCAGAAGGTAGACCTAAAATAAATATTATGGGTGCAGCGGAGTACGGAAAATTTAAATTTTTACTTCCTGAACTTTCACAAATTATTTTTTCACCAGGTCCATTAATTTTTAAATTAAGAAAAGAATTACAAAATTATAAAAAACAAGATTATTTATTATTGACAGGTGATCCAGCAATTATTGGTGTAGCGTGTTCAATAGTATCTGATATAACTAATGGCAAATACAACTTATTGAAGTGGGATAAACAAGAAAGAAAATACTATTCCATAGAAATAGATTTATACGAGAAAGGAAAAATAGATGAGTAGTATTGACTTTGAAAAAGACCAACAAGACCTTGTAGGTAAGACTGCAAGTATACAATCTCTAGCAGATCAAATACAAATGTTAGAGGGTTTAAATACTAGAATAGAAACTAGTGAAAATAATCTTAAGGATTTAAAAAAAGAACATGACCGATTGTCTGGAGAAGTAATTCCAACCATGATGGCTGAAATGGGATTATCACATCTTAAATTAGCAGATGGTTCTACGGTAGATGTTAAACCGAATTATAGTGCGAGTATTACTATTGCAAATAGAGAGAAAGCATTTAACTGGCTTCGTGAAAATGGCTTAGGTGATATAATCAAAAATGAGATATCCGTATCATTTGGTCGTAACGAGGATAACAAGGCAGCTGATTATGCTGCTCTTGCAGAGGAACGTGGGTTTCAACCGACACAAAAGTTGAAGGTTGAGCCCATGACTCTTAAAGCGCTAGTCCGTGAGCGTTTAGAGGCAGGTAAAACAATGCCAACGGAAATTTTCAACGTGTTCGTTGGAAATAAAACAACAATAAAAAGGAACAAATAAACATGAACCAAGTAGCAGAAAAAAAAGAAGGAGCATTAGCAACATTTGATATGGAAGCTGATGCACAACAAGGAACTCAAAATATATCGCAAGAAGATCTTGCGTTACCATTCTTAAAAATTTTGGGTCAACTATCTCCAGAGGTAAACAAAAGAGATGGTAAGTATGTCGAAGGCGCAGAGCCTGGCAAAATAATCAACACAGTTACAAACGAATTGTTTGATAAAATTAGTGTTGTACCTTGTCACTACAAAAGACAATACATTGAATGGCAAGACAGAGGCACAAGTTCTGGTGCACCTGTTGCAATTCATGACGCTGACAGTGATATCGTTAGTCAAACCACTAGAGGTAAAGACTACAAAGATAGATTACCAAATGGTAATTATCTTGATAACACTGCAAGTCATTTTGTATTGACTCTTGGTGATACTCCATCAACAGCTTTGATTTCTATGAAGTCTACTCAACTTAAAGTTAGTAGAAAATGGAATTCATTAATGATGGGTTTAAAACTACAAGGTAAAAATGGTTTGTTTACACCGCCAACTTATAGCCACATTTATAACTTATCAACCGTGCAGATGTCTAACGACAAAGGAACATGGTTTGGTTGGGAAGTTGAAAAGATGGGACCAGTTACAGATAAAGGAATCTATGACATGGCTAAATCTTTTGCAATGAGTGTAGGTAAAGGTGAAGTGGAAGCTAAACACGGATCAGAAGATACCAAAGACTCAACACCATACTAAATAAAATCCTAGGAGTAGGCGCGGAAGCGAGAGTGGAAGCGCCTATTAAAAATTATGTTTGAAAAAATATTTAAAGGATTGGAACGTGCGCATGGTTGTACCAAAGTTACATCACCGGCAGAAAACGGTGTTAAACTAAAGGGACAATCATTCGTAGTACGTCAGCCGGTCACAGAAGAATTATGGAAGATGCACCTAGATGGTAGACAAAGTCTGGGCATCATACCTATTAACGAAGACAACCAATGTATATGGGGATGTGTTGATATAGATTCATACGCAGGGTTTGATCACAAAAAGTTAATTGATAAGATAAAACAATTTAAACTGCCTCTGGCTGTGTGTAGGTCAAAGAGCGGAGGAGCACATGTCTTTCTCTTCTCCGAACAACCGGTAGCTGCAGAAAGAATGAGAGATAAGCTAACAGAAATAAAAACACTACTAGGATACGGCGGATCAGAAGTCTTTCCAAAACAAATTCAATTAAAATCATCAGATGACACAGGTAACTTTTTAAATCTACCATACTTTGGTGGTGAAGATACTACACGTTATGCATTTAGAGCAGACGGAGAAGCTGCAACACTAGAAGAATTTTACACTATATACAGTGAGATAAAACAAACAGACATTACAAAAATAAAAATAGAAAGACCACAATCAGAATACTCTGATGCACCACCTTGTATAGAACTTATGGCTATGAATAAAATACCAGAAGGTGGTAGAAATAATTCTATGTTTCATTTTGGTGTGTACGCTAAAAAGAAATGGCCTGCAGAATGGAAGAGTAAGATGACATTGTTTAATGCAACAGCATCAACTGTACCATTAAGTGAGTCTGAAGTAGAAATAATTAAACGTCAGCATGATAAAAAAGAATGGGGTTACAAATGTAATGATACTCCAATGTGTAACTTGTGTGATAAAAAATTATGTAGAGAAAGAAAATTTGGTATTGGCGAAGAGATAGTATTTCCTGCACTAACTGACTTACAAAAAATTAAATTAGAAAAACCATATTACTATCTAAACGTAGATGGTGAACGACTACATTTAGAAAATGTAAAGTTTTTAAAACAACAAAGTTTATTCCAGGAAGCATGTATGGAACAGTTGGACTTTAAACCACCAACAGTAAAACCAAAAGACTGGGACATGATAATAAATCCACTGATGAAGAACCACGAACCAATAGATCCACCAGAAGGTGTGACCACACAGGATCAATTACAAAATCATTTAGAAGAGTATTGTTTAAACAGACAAGTATCTACAGACAAAAGTGATCTTAAAAAAGGTGGTGTGTGGACTAGCGAAGGCAATCACCACTTTGTGTTTGATAGATTCTACAATCAGTTTTTAATTAGAAAACGTTGGGATGTACCATACTCACGTACAGCACAGATGTTAAAAGAAACATGTAACTGTGATGACAAACGTATTGGTAAAGAAAGAATCTCTGTGTTTGTTGTAAAACAGTTTGATAAAAAAGAAGATGACTACAATCAAAAAGAATTAAAACCAAAGGATATATTTTGAGAACAATAGTATTAGGACCACCAGGTACAGGGAAGACCACAACTTTGTTAAACAAAGTAGATGACTATCTAAAACAAACTGATCCTGACAAGATAGGTTACTTTGCATTTACACAGAAAGCTGCACACGAAGCAAGAGACAGAGCAATTAAAAAATTTAATCTTACAGAAGATGATCTACCATACTTTAGAACATTACACTCACTAGCATTTAGAAAGTTAGGTTTAAAAAAAGATCAGGTCATGCAACCAAGACACTACAAAGATCTAGGTAAGAAGTTAGGTTTTCCTGTAACATACGCTGACTACCAAGAAGACCAGGGTGGTATCTTTACATCAGACAGTGAGTATCTACGAATCATACAGCTAGCACAGCTACGTAACATTACACCAGAACAACAGTTTGATTTACAAGAACACACGCAGGATCTTGAAAGAGATCAGCTTAGAATTATACACAACGAGTTAGCAAGATATAAAAAAGAATATAACCTAATAGATTTTAACGACATGATTTTAGACTTTACAAAGTCTGACAAATCACCAAAGTTTGATGTAGTATTTATTGATGAAGCACAAGATCTATCATTAATGCAATGGGACATGACACGATCTATCTGGAATAAAACAAAAGATAGTTTTATTGCAGGGGACGATGACCAAGCAATATTTAGATGGGCTGGTGCAGACGTAGATTCTTTTATAGCATTAGAAGGACAATACCTACCGTTAACACAATCATATAGAATACCTGCTAAGGTACACGGACTAGCGATGGGTATTATAAATAAAATTAGAAATAGAATAGATAAGACATGGGAGCCTAGAGTTAGTCAAGGAAACTTACACAGACACTTTGATGTAGAAAGTATTGATATGTCAACCGGTGATTGGCTAGTGTTAAGTAGAACAAGACACATGCTGACAGACATAGAAGAGTCTTTGTATCGACAAGGATTGTATTATGAAAACAGATATAAACGAAGCAGTGAAAAAGAATTACACCAGGCAGCTACATCGTGGGAACACTTACGACAAGGACAGTTAGTGTCTTACAAAGAAATAGAAAACATGATTAAATTTATCGGTCCTAAACATTGGCATGCTAAAAAAATAAAAGGTATGGCCAAAGGATCTTTTTATGGAATGGATCAACTTGTAAAAGATTATGGTCTACAAGTTAAAACAGTTTGGTATGAAGCATTTGACAACGCAGGTCAAACTAAGGTAAATTACTTGCGTAAGATGAGAAAGAATGGCGAGAAACTAAACGAGAAACCTAGAATTGAACTATCTACTATACACGCAGCGAAAGGTGGAGAAGCAACTAATGTTGTACTGCTAACGGATCTTACAGAAAATACTATGCGAAGTTATGAAAGAAATCCAGATGACGAGAATAGATTATTTTATGTAGGTGCAACACGAACAAAAGAAAATTTACACATAATAGAACCAAAGAAATATGAAAAAGGATACATGCTATGACAAACAAAGATATGTTTAAATCAACAAACTACAATTCTTTAGAAGACCAGATAGGCGGGAAGCACTATCGCTCAATGAAGATACAACCCGCAGAATTTATAAATGAAAATAAACTTTTATTTGCAGAGGGCAACGCTATAAAATATATTTGCAGACACCAGTCAAAAGGAAAAGCAGAAGACATAGAAAAAGCAATACACTATTTAGAAATGATATTAGAAAGGGATTATGATGCCGGCTAGATCTATAATTAAAAAAACAATTACAGTTGATAAAAAATATATATTTGATTTAGAAATATACCCTAGATTAATTTCATGGGAGATATATCCTAAAGATAATCAAGCAGCTTTGTATGCATTTAGTAACAAAGATAAATTAAACAAACTAATAGAAGACGAACACGTCTTTGAAAAAAAGGACCCTCATGCAAATACCACTATTTAAACCACAGACCGAATGGCTACCACCAGAAAATTTTCCAGACTTATCTAAGTATGATGAGATTGCAATTGACTTAGAAACTAAAGACCCAGACCTAATTAAGATGGGATCAGGATCTGTAGTTGGTAAAGGTGATGTTGTAGGTATCGCTGTTGCTGTTACTGGTTGGTCTGGATATTATCCGATCGCTCACGAAGGTGGTGGTAATATGAGTCGTGCAAAAGTTTTAAAATGGTTTCAAGGTGTACTAAGTACACCCGCAGATAAAATCTTTCATAACGCCATGTATGACGTGTGTTGGATTAAAGCGCTCAGTCTAAGTGTCAGCGGTCGTATTGTGGACACGATGATTGCATCGGCCCTTGTTGATGAAAATCAAATGCGCTATGACTTAAACAACTGTGCTAAAAGATACACCGGCAAAACAAAAAATGAAAGTGATTTATATGCAGCTGCAAAAGATTGGGGTGTTGACGCCAAAGCAGAAATGTATAAACTACCTGCCATTTATGTAGGTGCATACGCAGAAAAAGATGCAGAGATAACTTTAGAGTTATGGCAAGAACTTAAAAAAGAAATACTTCACCAAGACATACAATCTATTTTCGATATGGAGACCGAGTTGTTTCCTTGTTTGATTGATATGCGTTTCCTAGGGGTGCGGGTAGACGTGACAGCAGCCAATCAATTAAAAAAAGAACTGACCAGAAAAGAAGAATCATTATTACACCAAGTGAAAAAAGAAACAGGAGTAGACACTCAGATATGGGCTGCACGATCAATCGCACAAGTGTTTGATAAATTAAAACTAGACTATGATAAAACCGAGAAAACATCTGCACCTTCCTTTACTAAAAATTTTTTACAGAATCACCCCCACCCGCTAGTGAAACGAATTGCCCAAGCCCGTGAAATAAACAAGGCTCATACCACGTTTATTGATACCATATTGAAACATTCTCACAAGGGTAGAATACATGCTGATATTAACCAATTAAGATCAGATAATGGCGGAACTGTGACTGGTAGATTCAGTTACTCGAACCCAAATTTACAGCAAATTCCAGCTAGGAACAAGGACCTCGGACCTTTGATTAGGGCCTTATTTGTGCCCGAGGAGGGCCATACATGGGGTTGTTTTGACTATTCTCAGCAAGAGCCTAGGCTGGTAGTGCATTATGCAGCTTTACAGAATCTCTATGGAGTGGACGATGTATTGGAAGCGTACCGTGAGGGGGACGCTGATTTTCATACGATCGTTGCTGATATGGCAGAGATCCCTAGATCACAGGCTAAGACTATAAATCTTGGCCTGTTCTATGGTATGGGTAAAAATAAACTACAAGCAGAACTAGGTGTATCTAAAAATGTATCGGATAGTTTGTTCAAGCAATATCACAACAGAGTACCATTTGTTAAACAACTGATGGACAACGTCATGCAACGTGCGCAAGAGTCCGGTAAGATTAGAACGTTGCTGGGTAGACTGTGTAGGTTTCATCTATGGGAACCGAATCAGTTTGGAATACATAAGTCATTGCCACACGATCAAGCGCTCTTGGAACACGGACCAGGGATTAAACGTGCGTTTACATACAAGGCACTAAACAAATTGATACAAGGATCAGCAGCTGACATGACAAAGAAAGCTATGATAGAATTACACAAAGAAGGTATTGTACCACATATACAAGTACATGATGAACTTGATATATCTGTTGAGAGTCCAGAGCATGCACAAAAAATAAAAGATATTATGGAAAATGCTGTTGACTTAGAAGTACCAAACAAAGTAGATTACGAATCAGGTCCTAATTGGGGTCAAATAAAATAAAATTATGGCTTACTTAAACGCAAATATTCCTATACAATACGCGCAAATAAAAAAGGAGTATTTATATGACCTTAAAAAACATAAAGGCGAAGTTGAAGACTGTATTATCTTCGGCATCACATCTCTTACCGGCAGGGCTATTCTCTTCCATGCCATCATGGAGAACGGTGCTGTCTTTTATCGTCTCCCCATATCGGCTTTTATTCAACGTGGTTTTCAACCGTCAGCTGTTCCATCCCAAAGACTTGATGAATTGGAATTGTGGAATAGTTTTTCTTATTACCCTGCTGTTACTCGTTGGGATATTTTAACAGCTTCATCTGGAAAATATATAGGTAAAGATAAGAAGTGGTATCACGGTAAGTATTTATTTACCATTGACTGGGGACATCCAGATGCTAATATACTAGATTCTGATCATTCAGAGATTCCGCACGAACATAAGTGCGCTCACATAATTGCGTTAGATAATGGCAACTATGCAGCACAACCTAATAATAGATGTATCTGGGACCTGCCTTCTTTTACGGTGAAGGACAACACTCCTGACTGGAAAGTACAAACTTCAGAATGGAATGTAGAAGATACTGGAGCATGGAAAACAGAAGACACCGATAATTTCTTTTATGAAATTGAGGAAAAAAAATGAGGACGTTAAATGAATTTAGTAGACCTGTTAAAGAAAAATATAGTAATGGTACCTGTAGTAGCTTCAGTGCTAGTCGGAACATTTACTGGCGTTCGTTACATCGTAAATCTTACTGACACTATTAATCAAAACGAATTAAGACTTACTAATCTTGAAAGAGATGTAGGTGTATTAGAAAAAAATATTACAGATATTAATACAAGACTATCTTCTGCTGAAGCAACATGGCAGATGGCAGAAAATTTATATAGACAATTAGCTGATCAAGTTAGAGAACACAGTTATGATATCAAAGATCTTAACAGAGAAATAAATTATTAAGGTGACCTATGGAGATAGCCAGGATGAATTATTATTTTACAGGTGCCTTAATTATTTTATTTGTGTTGTTATGTTTTATAAAACCTGCGTATCCTAGAAATGAGTATCTCAATAATGGTACTAATACTTGTAGCACTGGTGATCTTAGCTTATCAGTCGAACAAAGGGATTCGGAGTCTAGGTATAGACACTTTAATCCTGACAATAATTATAATAGCCCTTCTGATGATAGGTCCTTACGTTTAACTTGGAGACACTATTTAGGTTCAGCTTGCACTGATGAATTTAAAGCTGTTCAACAAGAAAATATGGAACTAAAACAACAATTAGAGCTTATGAAAATGTGTGGAAAAGTTAATAAAAACCCTACTTTGAACAACAATCCTAACTTCAAACTTTTGGTTTCTAAATGTTCTGGTATAATCATTCCTGATGATAAAATTCAAAAACCAGATGGAAGCTATTGGGATTCAATTAAAGATGATTATAAAAAAGAAAATCCTGATGTTAAATTAATGGGTGATAAATTTATAGGACCAAAAAGATGAGCAATAAACCATTAAACATCGGAGAAGAGGCACGAGTGCAGATGCCTATGAAGACGGTTGCTAGTCTAATTTTTTTAGTAGCAATGGGCGTATTCGCATACACAGAGCTGACAGCAAGGTTAGTATCATTAGAGACATCAAGAGAATTATTTGAAAATGATTTACTTAAAAAATCTGAACAAGTCCCTACAGATCAAGAACAACATTTTTTATTAGAAGATTTGTACAAGACCGTTGAGAAATTACAGTCTACTCAAGAAATGAATATGACAAACAAAGTTAATATAGAATTTTTAAAAACACAATTAGACAAAGCATTGGAAGATGTTGAAGAATTAAAAGATAAGGTAAGAGCAAATGGAAACGGTCATCAGTAGTGTAGTCGCACTTTGTATGTTTATAGGTGGTGTTCTCACAGAACATAGAATACAGCCTGCAATGTCAGATTGTTTGAAAGGAAAAAGGGTTGCGGAACGTACAGCAAATGATAATATTCAGTACAAATGCGGAAAAGTAAAAGTTGAACTTGAAGAAAATATCGACGGATCTAAAGCAATTAAAAAAATTATACAAGAATGAAAAAATGTACTAAATGTAAAAAAGAATTCGAACCAAAGGACGAATTAGATATGTTTTGCAGCCAAAACTGCAAAGAAGAAGCACTCGCAGACCTTGACAAAGACAGCGATGAGTGTTTAAGTTGTCAATAATGAAAGTATCAGCAGAAGTAGTAAAAGGTATCTGTCCAACATGTGAGGAAGATACTATGTTAGTGGGACTTACAAACGAATTGTATAGATGTATGAATTGTGGATCAGACCTACAACAACACGTTAATGGTAAAATAAGTTATCTACCTGTCATTGCAACACCTTCGGACAAAAACGTCCAACCATTTGTAAAAGAATGGAAAGATGGCTAGACAAAGTTTCAAATTCTTTACACCTCGTGATAAGCCCAAGAAACGTGGACCACGGCATCACAAAAAATCTCAAAACAAACACGAAAAACGTCAAAAAAAACAGACAAGATACAAAGGACAGGGTTGACAAACATCCCTAGATATCCTATATATACAGCATGAAAGAAAAAACATTAACAATAACAAGTAATAATATAACTCAGAAACAATGGTCTAATCTTATATTAGAACTTAATCTGGTTAAAAAAGCTTGGGCTAAGTATGCAACGTTAAACATAAAAGCACCAGGTATAAAAAAAATAATAGCACATGGCACTAGAACAACTTTTGATAAAGATTGATGAAGCCGCTGTAATGTGGAACAAAACGAAAGATCCATATTACAAAACATTGTGGTATCGTTTGTTAAAAAAATTTGAAAGCTCAAGGGCGTCCAAATCTTGCCAATGGCATTTCCCTGTACGTTAGCGATGACCGCAAGGTAGCAACCTGGAGTTTGGCTGGCTGTTAGTACGTCGACGGAAAGCAGCCGGTTTGAAATAAATTAAATAGTTGTATTAGGTTTACACGAAAACTTTGTGTAAACTTCCATACTGTTAACCCATTCTGGATCAAACTCTGTTATTATTCTGTGTGAATAACTATAGCCATAAGCTATGCAACTATAATAATCATCAAACAATTTTTCTTTGGTGGGTATAACTTTACATTCATTCTGTGCTACCCCTGAACACAAAACCATTAATAAAATAAATTTTGTCATTGACATATCCTCTGGAACATCCTATATAGTCATCATTAATAAATGAAAGGAAGTCTTATGACTGATATAACTAAATATAGAAATGTATCCTTAACACATGATACATACAAGACATTGATAAGTTTGTCGAAGGTATTATTACCTGATGCACAATTATCTATAAGTAAAACCATTGAATCAATTGCGAATGAGAAAGCGAAGAAATTAAATGGAAAAATCAAAAAAGTATAACGTACACGCAGCAATCTGTCCTGACTGTAATGGCAATGGATATATTAAAGCTGTAATAGAAGAAGGTAGAGAACACATTGTTGTGCAATGTCAGACGTGTGACTCGGAAGGGGAGATTTATGTGGATGAGTCCGAAGTTGTGGAGTCTTATATCGATGCTGATAATTTTACAGATCGTGGTAAGTTACATTAAATGATACCTGATACAGACAAAGCATACATTGCAGGCCTGTTTGATGGTGAGGGTTCAATACACATCAGACGAGGGATAGAGAAGAAAAAGAAACACAAAGGCAAACCCGGTTATAGATTATCGAATAGTTTACGTTTATCTATGGAGATTACGATGACTGACCGCAGTGTGTTGATGTGGGTTCATGAAACGTTAGGTGTTGGAACTCTTACACCTAAGAAAGTAAAAGGTAAACGTGTCGATGGTACACCTTATCTTAAACAATACAGATGGCGTTGTACATTTCGTGATGCGTACTATGTGTGTTGTTTGATATGGCCATGGGCGCATACTAAATTGCCTAAGATACAACAAGTGATAGAACATTATACAACTATTGCACTTAACAATAATGTGATATCTTTAGATGAGTATAGAGAGGTACAAAAAGATGTTAGATAAATATATTTATAATTTTTTAATGTTTGTAAATCATTACTCAACTAAACTTACATCATGGTCATGGTGTAAGTTATACTCTGATAGGAAACATGGTTATGGAAACAAAAGAAGACGTAAAAATTCGTGAGATTCTTGAAAAAGAAGAAGCGTTACAGGAACGAAAAAAGAAAACTGAACCACAGTTTGGTTTGGGTCAAGTACCTAATTATGGTAAATCTAAATCTGGAAAAGAGTATGGTGGTTTTATAAAAGAGTCTAGTTATAATAAAATGAAGTATAAAAGTAGTAAGGGTAAAACTAAATGGAGTCCGTTGTTTCCGGAACCACAAGACGAGTATGAAAGATACTTAAATGAAAATGAAATAGTACATAAGAAAGGACCGTATGAAATCTAAAAAATTTAAATATGATGGTAGAAGTAGACCTACTACTGATTTGTATAAAGAAAACTTTAATCGAATCTTTGGTAAAAAAATTAAGAAGGATGAAGAAGTAACAGGGTATTATATTAATGGTTACGAAGATAAGGGTATTCAGGTATTGACGAAGAAGAAAGACTCATGATTAAAAAAAGTAATAAATACAACTATATACAAGGAAAACAGCTCACGGATCCCGGAACAGGGACCAGGGTGTATGAGATAAGTAATTATAGACTTCCGTCTGTGACTACGATATTAGGCGCTACCAAAAATCAAGATTTTATAAAAAAATGGAAGGCAAAAGTCGGTGAAGAAAACGCAGAGCGAATCAAAAATCATTCTAGTTCACGGGGGACAGTTATGCACAAATTCCTGGAACATTATATTCTCGGCACTGGCTGTGTTGATCTTACAAGCATCGGACAAGAGGCGCGTCCCATGGCCGACAAAATTATTGAGATTGGTCTTACACCTGTGGAAGAATATTATGGGTCGGAAGTTACGTTGCATTATCCGGGCCTGTACGCAGGGAGCACGGACCTTGTCTGTCTACACAATGGCATGGAAACTATTGTTGACTTCAAGCAATCCAATCGTCCGAAAAAGGAAGAATGGATCGAGGATTATTATTTGCAAATCGCAATGTATGCAATGGCCCACGACTACGTCTACAACAGTAAGATTGAGCAAGGAGTTATCATGGTCTGCACGCCTGATCTATATTATCAAGAATTCAAAACACAAGGCGCTGACCTTCGAGCCTGGAAACACAAGGCACTAAAACGAATCGATATGTATAATGAACTTATGCACGATGAAAAAGAAAGAACAACACCAATGAAAGCGGAGGATTTTAAAAATGAATGATATGTTGTTTAGAACGCTTCTAAAGAGATACGAAGCTGTGATAGAAGATTGTATGTACAAGATACAGTCGTTAAGTGAGAATAATATAATAATCCCGGAACACGTAGATATCACCGGTGAAGCTGACAAATTGTTACAAACTATGGCTGAAGCTGAGGATAAAGTGGCAATAATGAGGAAATATTATGTCAAAAATAAGGCAGACACTAAAATATTGTGATAAATTTGCCACAGTTGTTGCATAAATACCATGCCAGTATGACGTTGTATATGTATGGTAAAAAAAATAAAAATAAAAATAAAAACTACTATAGAAATAATGTCATTCTGTCACTTTGGTCTAGAAGTGTTGGTATATATGACTTTAGGGTAGACAAAATGTTGTTAAAAAAAGTGTCACCTGACAGATTATTTTGTCACCTATGGCAGTATCTCAGTTTGCCTATGCGCGCGCGATACAAAATTCTGGAAAAACTGATTTTTTTTAGATACATATACAGAATATGAAATCCAGAAAAAAATCTAGAAGAATTGATAGCTACGAGAAACCTAAGACTGTAAAGCAACAGGTTAAGTTTCCATACAAACGTGTACGTATAGATTGGATTGATATCATAACTGAAGGTGGTTGGGGTTCTGAACGTGAGTTTAAGAACATGAAACTAGCAACACCTGTAAGTGAGGGTTGGTTGTTTAGTAAGGACGAGGATACTGTAAGAATCTTTGCCGGCTATGATGTTGACGATGATGGGTCTATTACTTTTTCTGAACGTTCTGTGTTTCCGACTTCTTGTGTGAAGAAGATAACAAAGGTTCACTAACTTCAATTGCTTCAACAACCTCAGCATCATCATTCAAAAGACTTGCGTAGTCTTCTTCAATTTGTGCCATTTTCATTTCTAGTTGTTCTTCTGTCATATCTTCTAGTTTCCCATGTTTTATTATTTTTCTGTCTATGTATAATCCTCCTGCCTTTCCACGATTTGTTTCAGCGTTTACAGCAGCGGAGAAAGAATTTTTCTTGAGCGCTAATTCTTTTATTCTTGCTAATTCTGTTATGTGACTTTCGTAAGTCACGCCATATTTTAACATTTTTTCTTGTTTTAATTCATCTAGATATTTAACAACTAAAGGAGATAGTTTGGGGTTTGTTAGTTCTGATCCTTCTATTCTTGCTCGTTTTTCATTGTAGCCTGCAAGTTTAGCTGCTTCAGTTTTATTAACAACACCATCAGGACCACCAAATATTAAATATTCAGCAAATCTTTTTTGCATCTCTGTTAATCTTTTTGGAACTCCCATGTTGACTTTTTAAGGTAACTATCCTATATTGTCAATAGTATGAAAAATGAAAATGAAAGTAAGATAACTATTGATCCTGATTATAAAAAAGAAGACAAAGGTGTTTTAGATTTAACTTTGTTAACAGAACAATACAAAGCAGAGCTACATAAGTACAAAGAACGAGAAGGTTTGCATATTAAAACTCAAAATCAATTAGATAGCACTAAAGCTATTGTCATAGAAATGGCTGGAACCATAAGACAACTACATACTGAAAATGAAAATTTAAAAGCAGAAGTTTCTAGACTTTTGGAAGAACTTCAACTATTAGAAATGCAGATTAAAAAATGAGAGTAAAAGATTTACAGGAATTTTTATCTAATTTCACAGCAGCTAATAAAGATGGTAGTAGACAAGGTAATGCTATTTCTAATGCCGTCATTATGGTTCAAGTTAATGGTCATTTAGAAAAAGTAGTTAGAATGGAAGTACAAGAAAACAGCACACCAATTATAGGTCACAAGGGGCATAGTGCTCATCGTCTTGTATTAAAAACAGTCAACCAACAGACACTAAACATACCACCAAAACTGCAAATTTAAGTGCAGTGGTTACCTTGAAAAACATATGGGCCCAGAGGCTAAATTGTATCAAAATGTTAAGCAAAATTTTAAACAGTTTTCGCTTATTCGACTTGAAAATATTAGTTTACTTGGTACTCCTGATCTATTGGTCTGTAATACTTCTGGGCACTTTTGTACTATAGAATTAAAGGTAACTAAAAGTAACAAAATCCGATTTAGCCCTCACCAAATTGCGTTCCACGTGAAACATCCTCACAACACTTTTATCCTTGCAAAGGCCCTCGGTCCTTTGCACAAGAAAACTTCTCCAATATCCATGTTCCATGGTTCTAGGATCAGGGAGCTTGCAGCTTCAGGCTTGAAGCTTGACGCTTGTTACTCTGGCTGGGATGCTTGTCGCTTGGCGCTTGAACAGGTTGGTTCGAAAGCTTGACGCTTGGTGCTTGAAGCTTGATGCTTGGAGCTTGAGGCTTGTGGCCCGGACCAGGTGCACGCTCGCTAGCTCCCGTCGGAGATGTGTTGCTAATGACCTGATCCTTCTTATCCCTAGGGATTCTGTAAAATTTTGGATGTTTAAATACGTGTGTCATGTTAGTGTTCACCGTATGCAATGTTCTTAACGTCTTTGTCCCAGCAAGCTCGACAATCTTTACACTTGTTACCCTGCTCAGGGGCCGGGCAAGTCCTGCCGCTGGTAACTACAGTTGACGTGTGCGGCCAGCTCGCGGGTGCTTCCTGATCAATCATTGTTGCGCTAAATCTTATAATTAAATTATCCGGACAGCTGGCCAGGTGGTCCTTCGTCCACGCTTCACGCGTGGGTAGCCAGTGTTTAACGTCAGGCGTTAACTTGCAAACCTCAAAAATTTTATTAAGATGGTCCAGGTTCTGTACATCGCCTGAGTCGTGCCAGCGGAAATACTTCACCTTTTTAGAATTAATTTGAGCTGCCATCGCTTCGACCCATAACGGATGAGTCAAAGATTTGAATCTTTTATATTGTGCGTCTATTACATTATTAAATCTATAACGGCCGCGCATATAAGCATAACATTTAAAACAAGTTGAATTGACTACGCCTCTAAGCTTCGTTCCAGTCTTGCATTCATGAGCTGGTATACTATACGCAAATCCGGGCATCTTGCCAGGCTTCGATAGTGTGTGTGTTATTGCTTGAGCTTCTTTTATATTCATACTTTCATCTCCTTTAGTTTGTAGGATACTATAACATTATAATTTAATCTTGTCAAGCTTGCAGCTTGACGCTTGCAGCTTGCTGCTTGGTGCTTGTAGCTTGGTCCCTGGTCCTCTAACCAGCGCGCATGCTGTATGTATACCTGAGTCATGGCCCAGCCGGGACGGCGGCTCACTGAGCCGCCTCCTTATCTTCTTTGTCCCATCGCTCTTCGAAGCGTGCTTTAGTTTCCTCCTGGTCCTTCTTAACCATTTGGATCACCAGCTCTAATGCATCTGCTATTCTTTTTAGTTCATGTTCCATAATATTCCTTTCTAAATACATCCTACATTATCCTTGAGCCATTGTCAAGCGTTGCTTGCCGCTTGAGGCTTGGCGCTTTCTGCCCTTCTTCTTTAGAATGATTTTTAGAATCATTCTAAACTGAATTCTGTTGATCAGTCACTATGCTACGCGGGGTAGGTAGCGTTGCTTAATACCATGCAGGATCCTACGCGTGCCCCCGTGTTATAGTGTTATCTCCACAGTCAATAATGACTGAT
>JACKZZ010012680.1_pt1 | contig 57715 bp, 24 predicted proteins | sample 8027871 | NCBI WGS metagenome assembly JACKZZ01 (sample SAMN15724774, study PRJNA655200) | protist metagenome | isolation source: fluorescence activated cell sorting (FACS) single amplified genomes of... | place: USA: West Boothbay Harbor, Gulf of Maine | collected 2000-07-19
GAGTCTGAGTATCAGGAGTCTTTCCTTTCTGCATGACGACAGCAACAGTACTTTGGTCATTCGGGTTCAAAGCGCCCTGTTTGGCCCAGTTGCGCACGTAGCTCTCCGGGCGGACTCCAAAGAGCAAGTCCAATGCGACTCTCCAGCCCCTGCCGTGCGGATTGACCTCTCGAAACGTCCTGGTGATGCACTCGTAGGTGGTCTGATTCGAGAAGAGGAAAAATGTGTGCATCCCACACATGAACCAAGTGCAGAAGGCTATGATGACGAAGACCACCAGAGTAGCGATCGTGCCGCTGTTGACCGAGCTAGAGGCAGACCAACGATGCATAAGCTCACCAGCACAACATCCGATCGCCCACAGACTGAATACCGAGTAGAAGACCAGGAACGAGTAGAAGAAGCGCCAGTTGCGCTCGCCGATGCAGGTGCCCATGTAGGGACAGTGGTGGTCGAATTTGAGCACGCAAGCATTACAGATATTGCAGTGATTTGCGCGCTTGTCGCGGTAGATCTTGCACGTGTAACAGTAGCTGAGTTCCACGACGCCATTTTGCGCAACTACGATCTGGGTGGTCTGGGGCGGGGTTCTGCGCTTGACCTTGGGGAGAAAGCCGGGGTCTGTCAGCGAGGTCGTCCACCAGCTGACTAGGGTGATTGCGGCCAGGAGCGAGCCCACGATGTACCAAACTGGGTTAGAGTCGGTGGTCTTGAAAAGGTAGTCCGCGGGGTACACCATGTAGAGGGCGGTGCCAGCTATGATGGAGACGTTCGCAAGGACGGTTGCCCATAGATTTGAGTTCCCCGTGACGGCCTTGCCTTTACAGCAGATTTGGACTTGAGCGGGCCAGGTCATGGTCAAATTCTTGCTTGAGAGGTCAATTTTGGGCGGCAAAGGTTCTTTCCTGGGCTTGGAATCTTCGGAAGTTGGTGGGTCTGGAGTTTCAAATCCAACTTTCTTACTTGACAGTTCAGTTCTCTTTCTTCGGCCTAGAAAAATCCCAACAGACTTTTTCCGAAAGTCAGGATGCAAATCCACCTCTTTTACTTGATCCGTGACCCAACCACGCGACTCGAGGTCCTGGAAAAATTTCTTGATCACCGGCAGCATGTATCCCTCCTCTTCTTGAGCTTGAGCGTGTGTGTCTCCCCGGTTTGGCGAGTTCCCATGGCCGTTGTCGAAGCGAAAGTCCACCGCCAGCACGAGCACAGTCTCCGGCTTAGCTAAGCCTTCAAGCGACGACAAAAACGGTTGCACGGAGTACTCATGATAGACTACGCCGCTGCAGAGCAAGACATCCGGGCGCAGACCGGCCAGCTCGTTCAGAAGCGGCGTGCAATCCGAGCCCCAGAAGTGCTCCATGCCCGCCAGCACAGCCGAACCCCGAGCGCAAGATTTGTTTTTCTCCAAGTTTTCCCGCAACAGGGGCATCATTGATTCTTGGTCCGTTGAGATGACCTGGCCGCCGAGTGCGGTTGCGACACAGCTCAGAAACCCCGTGCCGGCGCCCAGCTCGACCACCACCTTGTTATCCACCAGTCTTTGTTTATTTTGCCGGTGCTGGAATTCCAGGTACCTCGCCAGCTGCACGGCGTCGTCCCAGACGACCGCACCGGTCTTGTCGGAGGTTTCTGTGTGCTCAAAGGTATCCTGCTTGATTTTGATCTCTAGATGGCTCTTCTCGGGTAGATCGTCGACGTAGGAACTTGTATTGAGAGGGCGCGCCAGCTTCAAGCAGAATTCAGGCACGGAATGGTCGGTAAACTGCATGAGGGGCTGCCAGGGCTCGAATGCCATACCCAAAATCTCTGTATCACCATCGTCATCATCAAAAATGGACGACATTCCCTGTTCTCAAGAGGTTCTCTGTTCTCCCTTCAAAGAGGGCCGTAGCTTCTTTTTGAAACCATAGAAAAGATTTCAAACTTGTTTGAAAGAGGGATAATATTTTTTAATCCCCTCTTTTTTCTTATATAATGGCAAAAAAGTCAAATAAAGAAGAGAATGACGAATCAGAGAGCGAGCTGGATGAGAGCTCGTCGGAGTCGTCTGAGGACGGGTACGACAATGAAGAGGAGTCAGAGTAAGTAATTTAGTGAATGGCTTGAGGTGTGCATTTCATGAGAAAGAATCATGGTCCAGTATCCAAGTTGTCAGGGGAAACTGTTCGATGGGCATGATTTTCCCTTTCTAACATTAGATCCTCTCAAGATCGGAGGGCGAGGAAAAGACCCCAGAAGAGTTCTCCCCAGAAGCGAAACAATGGGCCATCCGTAATATGGGCCACGTAAAATACGCCAAGTACTACTCGTTCGCGAAGGAGCGGACGAAGAAAGACCTTGAGGAGATGAAGAAAGTGCGGACCTGGCGCGTCAAGCTACGCAACATCAACTACCGAAACTACGGTAAGATGGCGGACTTCTTTGTGGTGTTCAACTTCGGATGGAACTTCCGACTCACCAAGAAGGCAGTGGTGGTGAAGGAAAGCTCGTTGGGCAAGAAGGGCAAGGCTGAACATTCGGGAAAGAGTTTGCCGAAGCAGAAGGCGAAGAAGTCCAAGTCAAAGAAGAAGTCCAATAAGGACCGACGTGACAAGCCGCGTCTGCAGCGCGTGATCGAGGCGGTCAACTCGCGGCGGGCGTTCGAGTGGGAGTCGCACGGCACGCGCGGACGGTCGGTGCTGACGCAGGTGCAGAGACGCACGGACAATGGCAGCGTGGCGAATTTCAGGGACTCGTTCGATTTCAAGTGGCGCGGATCATACCTTGAGCTGTATACCAAGAAGCTCCATGTCGAGGTGTGGGATTGGAACGACCTTAGGCCGAACGAGTTTCTGGCCGTGGCCGAGCAGCCTTTGAAGCAGATTTGCAGCGGTAACATGAACCTGAAGTGGCCCATCAAGACGGAGACGCGGGACCGCGGCAAGAAGAAGCTCCTGCACTTGGGCGATTTGGATTTCCAGTGCGTCGCACAGGAGGTTTTGACATACACGGTCAAGCTGCAGAACTGGGGCGCGACTCTACGGCCCAAGGTCTTTAACGACTTTGAGGACGAATTTGCGGAGAGCAAGATTCTGCCGAGCGGGACGTTCAACCTCCACTCGCGATTTCCGCTCAAGCAGAGGGGGAGGCGACGGCGTAGCAAGGCCAAGAAGGTGATCACCGTGAATGCGGCCTCGGACGAGATCGAGACCAACCTGGTACAGATGCGGCCCTTGCGGTTCCGCGGGACGAGGCTGGACTTGGAGGACGGGCAGTTGTTCGTGGACGTGTACGACAACGAGATTTTGTTCAAGACGCTGATGGGCAGCGCTGTGATTCCGCTGAAGAACGTCGTGGCCAACAGCTTTTTGAGCTCCGACCTGGTGTACAGTGGGAAACTCAGTAGTGTGCTTGGGTACTTGGAGACCCCGATTTTTTTGTCTAGGCTCGGGGTGCCGGACTTGCCGAAGCCGTCGAGCCATTTGAAGAAGAAGAGCGGCACGGTAAGCGGGAGTCTGGATATCGACGCGGAGGGCGCTAGCCTGTGGCGCGAGTTTGCTCAGAAGGGCGAGCTGCAGCCGCCGGAGCTCCGCGACTTTGCGCCGTTCTACCAGTCGTACCTGGCCATCAAAATCAAGAACTGCAGGGATTTGATTGCTGCGGACAGCACAGGGTTGAGCGACCCGTACGTTACGGTGGCGTGGGCGGACCAACGCCAGGAGACCTCAGTAATTATGGAGACGCTCAACCCGATCTGGGACGAAACCCTGTACTTTCCGATTCGCGCATTCGACAATAAGAAGATCCAGCGCGAGGAGCTCATGAAGTCGCCCGTGGTGAATATTGCAGTGTGGGACTGGGACGACACTGGGAGCTCGGATTTGCTGGGCACGGCCAAGTTTTATCTGCACCAGATCACGGGTTGCATCAAAGAAGAGGGCGGCTTGGCGAACGAGAGCCACACGCCGCAACGCATCTCGATCCGGCGCCCCAAGCGCCTGGGTAAGGCGCTCAAGGACGTGGACATCCACACGCGCGTGTTTGACTCGGAGCTCCGGTTGGAAGGACTGGCGCGCGGCGTGGACTCATACATCTCGCTGGAAGCGTACTTCCGGTCCCCAGGTGAGGGCGATATTGTTGAGACCGACGTGAAGCGCAGACAGACGGACGGTGAGTTGCTCGTGCTGCCCGACTTGGAGCGCACCGAGCAGGAAATCTTACTAGAGTGCCTCTGTTTCCCTTTCGATACAGCAAATAATGTCAAGGGCCAACGGCGCGTCTGCCAGGCTGTCAAGGAAAATACCGGCCCCTGCGAGACCTTGCAGAAGGTGTTTTCCAAGATTAAGGATGACCCGGAGCTCACAGAGCGCGTGACGCGCTTCGAGGACGACATGCTCTGCCGGAACTTCTTCGCAAGCAACCAGCACCACCAACGCCACTTTCTGCCCACGTTTCTCCAACCCATGACGCCGCCTACGGCGATGCTGGCCCCTGACGAGAAAAAGTACTTGGTCATTCGCAGCTCCAAGATGCAGAACTCGTGTTTCAAGGTGGCCAAGCTCGTGCGCGCGATTGAGTTCCAGGACGAGAACAAGTTGTTGGAGGGCAGTCTCGCCAGGAGCGACGGAAATTTTTGCACGAGCGACTTTCTTTTGACCATGCGCAAGGGCGACATCAAGGCGCATGTCATGTTGTTGTGCAATCTCTTTCTCGGCTTACAGACCGACGCGTTTATTTGCCTCGGTTACGCGCGCTTGGAGGACAAAAACCCAAGAACCCAGCTTCCACCTGGTGATGATTATGAACCTAATGAACCTGGGGAGGAGATCCCGTACTGTTGGGTCATGACGCGCGAAAGTGACTCGAGCGCCTGTGGCAAGGCCTTCGCCAGTGCGGAACTCCGGGATGACAGGTACAACGGCGCGGTCAAGTTCTGGGAGGTCACGCAGGCCGCGTACTTCCCGCCTTTGCCGTTTCGTTGGAAGGGCCAGAACGACGAGGACGAATTCCGCAAGGCCTTGAACAAGACCAAGAAGAAGCCCTCGCGAAAGTCGCGCCTTGATCGCGAGAAGGACGCCGCCAAGGGTCGGGGCGACGGCGTAGATTTGGAGACCGCGTTGTATCGCTTAGCGGATGAGCCTGTGGAGGAGGTGATCAACGAGGAGGACTTGATCAGTGGTTTTGAGCAGGATCAGATCGTGGGCCAGGACGACATCTTTGTATCCCCGGACTTTGGGAACGAGTTTCAGGTTGGCGGCTTGGGTTTTGGGGACCAGCCTTTTGCGGACTTTCCGTTGGAAAATTCCAAGCGAAGAACCAGCTTTGGTCATTATGACGATGAGAATAAGAACGACCACAACAAGAACAAGAACGCCAACCGGGGCGTGGGATCCTCGCAGTCCAAGGAGGAAAAGGAAAAATATGACGCGGCGCGCGATTTGGACCACAAGATGATGGACCATATCCTCATGCTGAACGATCTCGCCGCCCAGGCACGAGAGAAGAAGAACAAGACAGGAAAACCCGACTCACGAATGCCCTTCACCAAGCTCGTGGCCATTTTTAACAACAAAAACGTATGGGTCAACACCAAGCCGGAGACAGATCCGCGCCAGCTCACATACCAAATGGAGGACGGCCTCGCCACGGGCTGGCTCCCGATCATTCAGGAAAACCAAGAGTCCGCGTCCGCGGTGCGCCCACACTACCCTTTGAGGGTGCTTGGGCCGCCGCAGACTGAGGAAAAGGTGGTGGCTCTGCAGCGCGCCGTGCTAGACGAGGTTCAGGACGGGATCGTGCACTATCGTTTGTCGCACAACGTTCGCACGCGGTTCGTGCCGCGCGACCGCGCCAAGGCCATGGAGAAGGTGTTGGATCTGAAGCACGCCTTGGATATGACCGATAAAATTGCCAAGAATGGCTGGAACTCGCGCACCAGCAAGTGGGAGGGCTCCTTGAGCGACGGCAAGACGCGCAGCGACCGGTTCAAGTCGTCGCTGCGCAAACTCAAGGTATCGGTACCACCGGGCTACAAATTCCGCATCGGTTTCGTCACCGTAAATTCTTCCGATCCCAAGATGGTGCGCAAATTCGTGATGCGTCATCAGACTGAATCCGCGCACGCGCGGTCCGAGGTGCCCTTGCATGAGGTGAACTGCGGAGGAGATGAGGCTTTCGCTGTTGCGGTCAAGGTAATCCCTTGGCACAACCTAAACTGCTCTGTTATGGTACTCTGCATGGTGGTTTTCCCTGACCCTGCTTTGAAGCGTTCCTCCCACACTGATTCGAGTTCAATTGAACAAACAAAGTCCATCATCTCTGCTGCTGCATCTCAGTATCAATTTGATTAATTTTTTAATAAACCAGCACAAGCTATTTCGACAACAAAACTGAGAAACTGTTGAGAAGCTCAGAAAATACCTCATGGGTGTAGTTGTGGGTTTTTTTCAAAATGGATAAGACCTCCACTTTTCCATACCTGTCATGGGCCACAGCTCTACTCTCGGAGCGTCGACAATTCTTGAAATGGCTCGCTGAGCGAATAGAGGAACTGGGCCTCGAGAATTCGCTCAAGGTGTTTGTCGAGGAGGACCTCCTGCTGCACAGCAACACAGGAGAATCCTTGCAAGACCGCGCACTGAACACTCTCAAAATTACCGGACGAGCGCCCTCCTTGAAGACTGGCGCGCTCACCGTCTTGAAGACGGAGCTGCGCCAGAGAGTTTGCGACGCCGAGTTCGAGGCCACCACCGGGGTATCAATTGGAGAGAAAATGCCCACCCTTGCCACGCTTCCCGAACCCTTCAGTTTGGTCCCCCAAAAAACTCTCACCCTGGTGCTATTGTGGGCGTGGTTCTCCGACGCCTCCGTCTCCGCCGTGCATGCTCTCAAGAAGCTACTAGAGGACCGAGCCGAGAATTATCAAATGGATCTGTGTTTCATCTCCCTGGATACTTCACACCAGGAGTGGGCGCGGGCCCGGAACTCGACCGAGGTCAACTCGCTCTTCTCCAAGACCCAGGTGCGTCACCTCTGGTGCGGGCCTGAGAGCTGGGAGTCAGATACCGTCAAAATACTCGGTGTGTCCTCCATCCCGACCTTCTTTTTGGTGGATAATCGGGACAGAACAGTCTTGTTCATGGGGCACCCGAGTTTGAATGCAAATGGTCTGTCTTACCATTTGGACCAGATGTTGCTGGGTCAGAAATCTCTCTCTCCAGATCCGGATGAAGCTCCAAAAAAAAATCTCAATCTGCCTCAGAAATCTCTCTCTCCGAAAAAAAATCTACCCACGAGTGCGGAGAGACTGCGTGGTCTCGTCAAGCAGAATAATTTCGACAAAGACCTTTATTTTCAGGCACAGAACCAGGGGGGTTCCAACTCTCTCTGGTTTTCTTTGACCTCGGCCCAGAGAAAGAATGTCAGAAGTACAATCAAAACCCTGCTTGGCCATTTCCCGCTCCTAAAAGCATATGCGTGCGCGCGCATCGAGACCAGCGAGGCTTTTTTTTTCGGTGGTGCCACACACGAAGTGGCCCAAACATGCACCATATTTGTCACAAATAGTCGCCTCACGCCCTCCACAATTACCGAGCGCACAGACTTCCAAGACCAAGTTTTTGCCTTTCTCGAGGACCTGCGTCGCGAGTTCCCCGGGCTCTCATCCGACATGTAGTTTGTTCAATTCAAGTGTTTTAATTTTATAAACTCCAAGGCTCCAGTACTTTAGAATAGAGAATTGGCCTCGAAAAACGAGTGAACCAGTTCCACCTGCGAGAACTCCGAGTCGGACACCCGCTGACGACAGGGCTCGTTCTTTTTAAAATCCCAGCGCACCAGCGTGGGGATACCCGAAACACCAAGGGGTAATTTGCGGAACGGGTGTGCCTGGCCGGGATCCACCTTCCAGCGGTCGCGTGAGATGAGCACCTCCAGTAGTCTGGCACCTGCGGGCACTGTCGATCGTTTCGTGGCTTCGTCAATGATTGGGTCGCTCTCTTCGCAGTCAGGGCACCTGAGGGGCTCCAAATCGTTAGTTTTGCCAAAAAGAGAGAAGACATCTCTCCAAAGCGGGCGGTACGCACCATCTTGTGCCATCTGGTTTCCTTGTGGCAGTGAAAAGAACATAAACGGGTTCCCTTGAGCTTCCTAGTTGGGCCAGCCTTTGCTCCAACAATTGGTCTGCCACTCGTTCGCGGATCATCCTATTCCCACAACAAACCACCTAGTTTTCCAGTTTGGAAGGGTTTGGTTGATCTAAAAATTGGAACGGAATAGACACAGAAACCAAAGCCAACAAGTGAGGGAGACGGAAATTGAAAATATCCACCAAGGCCTCCGTTATTCCCGTCCTTCAAATAAGCTGAAAACAATAGTCCATGCTGAAAGGAATTAGAGGGCCAGCAGCACTCTTTCTCACGATCAGCTGTCTCACTGTTGGTACAATTTATACAGTACATAATACGCAGGAGGAAGACCGCCGTGAGATGCACAAACTCGTGCTTCTTGAAATTGAAAAGGAAAAGCGTGAGAAAGCTCGCCTGGAAAGGCCATAGAGGAAACAGAGATGGAGTGGCTGGACTGGAATCAGGCACAGGCGCTCTTGCTAGAGGCCGTCCAGCCCCGAAGAGAAGCCAAGACCGAGGACAAAGCTTCAGGCCTGCAAATCGTAGTCTTTGGCGAAAAGTGGGACCCAGTGAGCATAGAGCACTGTAGGGTGGCTTGCAGCGATCAGGTTTCTCGGTCCTTACCGCTGGGCACCTCCGTGCTCTGCGTGGATGCCACCAGCGTGAAAACCGACGACAAGGAGCTGCAGATCGTGGCGCTGCCTTGTTCGATATTTTATTGGCATGGCAAGAGGGTGCTAATAAGGAGGAATGGGTGGAGTGATGATTACAAGTTCGTGGGCCCCTTGTTGACCAAGGAGTTATTGGAAATTGCGCTGTATGTGATGGATGCAGGCGGTCGTGGGGAAAATACTGAAAAAATGGACCAGTTGGTGGTTTCTCTGCCTTATTAAATAATAGTGGTGTGCTTGTCACTTCAGTGCAGTTTGCTCCATAGCGGTAACCACCTCCAGGGATCCTTGTTCATGGATTCCACTGCACAAAGGTCTGATTGATATAGCATAAAGAATTAATAGTTATTCGCCTTGATCCATTTCAAAAGCCACCCAATCACGCCGCCGTAGATGCCTGTGGCCGCGATCTGCCACTCCGTGAAGGGCGCGTTCTGCGAAAGGTCACTCCACTGGAGTGCCAGCGGGAAATCGCTGAAGCTGACCGTGTACCCGATAAGCTGGTTGCGCAGCTGCTTCTTGAGCGCATTCCTCTTCTTCTCGTCCTTTTCCTCCGCAGCCAATTTCTGCGTCTGCCTCATGCGGATCACGCCCTGCAGGAGGTCCGCCAGCACATATACGGTCCAAAACCGGCAGCTCCAGATGCTCCACTTGTCTGAGTTCACATTTACAAGCTTGGGCTTCAGCGTAGATAACCACCACACATGCTCTAGCGGGTAGTACAAAATCATACTCCAGGCCATGGCCCGATCACACTTACCGAGCACACCCTTGGTATTCCACGCACGGATGAGGGACTCAAGAAAGAGAGGCGCACCGAAGAGCCGGTTGATGAACCGTGCATCTCCCTGTGTAACAAGAATTAGTTGGGAACTCACTTTGCTTTTTTGTTAGTTGAAGCTCACGTACGAGTTTGGCACCGAGATTGTCAAGAAATGGAATCAGGGGGGAGTTTGGATTCTTCTTCTTCAATGATAGAGTATACATCATGGCAGAATAACAAACCACACGCAGAGACCCATCGATTGCGAAGCTGAGGAGATTAAGGGGTTAGAGAGAATTCGGGATGAATGATTGGGAATAGTGAGTGGATAATAGACTTACCAACCATCTGCAATAGAATTAAACTTGGAAAGTTTGTCCAGAAGTGAGTTTGGAGCCATAGATTTCAAGTTGAAGTCTTTCACGGCGTAGAGAAAAGAATGTTGGCACGAGCTTTAGGTGACCCTGATTTAGACCAAAAGGCACCCCGATCCTTCGATCTGGAGCATGAACTCCCGAAGCTTCCACTCCCAAACCTAACCAACCTGAGGAAAAAAATCTGCGAAATTACAAAGCCGTTTGCAAGTAGCAGGCGCGAGATGGAGGAGTTTGAACAGTTGGTTGAGATTGAGTTGCAGAGTTCAGAAGTGAACCACCTACAAAGTCTGCTGGAGAAAAGATGGATGATTAAAGACAACTACATTGAAGAGTGGTGGGAGAACCTTGGCTACCTTCGGAGCAGGGAGGCGCTGCCGGCGGTTGAGGCATTTTGCGTGCAGCTGGAGCCAGATCAGTGCTCGCAAGCTTCACGAGCCGCGCAAGTGATCCTCGGAACGACCTCTTTCGTGAACCGCATCATCACGAGCAAAATGCCGGTGAACGGGTCTACTCGGAGAGAGCCCTTTAGCATGGTGCAGTACATGAAAGCATTTGCATCGTGCCGTATTCCAGGCCTTGTTCAGGACACCCGCGACTTCCATTTGAAGAGATTAGACGAGATGGATTCTGCGTTGGTGAGCAAGAATAAGATCCACGGGCATGTGGTCCTCCTGGTGAAGGGCCAGTTCTTCCAGGTAGATTTAGACGTACCTGTGAGTCCCGGAGCGGAGTTCTACCGCCGCCCGACCCTAGGCGAGCTGCACGCGCAGGTTTTAAGGATTCTCAACCAAGTCGGATCAGAAAAAAAAAGGTTAGCGCAACCACCGGTAGGGTGGTTCACGTCAATGACCAGGAGCCGGTGGGCAAAAATCCGCCAAGAAATGATAAATGCCGGGAATATAAATCGATCGAGTTTAGCCAAGATTGAGACCGCCCAGGCAGTGATCTCCCTCGACCCGTCCGCTCCCAACTCGCTGGACGCGCAGATGGACCAGCTAGGCTGCGGGGATCACGGTGAGGCGCGGTTTTACGATCACACCCTGAATTGGGTGGTGTTTAAAAACGGCAAATGCGGGCTGACCTTTGAGCATTCCGGTTTGGACGCCGCCGTGTACACGATGCTAATGGAGGATACTTTTGAGGAGGTAAAAGACGTTCCCACTGCACCTGAGCTAGAGCTCAGCGTACCTCCACCTCAAATCTTGGAATTCTCCTTGCCAAACCACCTGTTTCAGAGTTTAAGCGAGTGGCCCCGGGAGTTTCGAGAATGGAAGAAAACATACTGGGACGTGCGTACTACCAGAACGGAGGCTGCCGGAAAGACCCTATTGAAGAGCCTGTGCGTCTCGCCGGACGGCTTCCTACAGATCTGTTTCCAACTTGCCTACTTTCGCCTCACACAGAAACTCCCCAGCACCTACGAGAGCGTGGCCACCTTAAGGTTCTTTAATGGGAGGACAGAGGCAGGTCGATCCGTGACGTCCGCCTCCAAGCGCTTTGTGGAGGCCTTCTCGAACGACCTTTTGCCCAAACCCAGTACAGACCTTTTGCGCTCGGCCATCCAAGAGTCGGTAGAGTTTTGCAAAGCCGCATCCAAAGGCCAAGGCGTGGACCGGCACATGTTTGCTCTGAGGGCCATAGCCAACGAGCAAGGTCTCCCAGTCCCCAGTTTTCTCTCGCACCCGCTGCTTTTGAGGGCCTCCAAGTGGGACCTGTCCACATCGCATGTTCTGGCACCCAAGAGCGGCAAGTACGCGAGCTCCGCGGTCTTCCATCCCGTAGCTCTCGATTCCGTTGGCGTGGTGTATTCCATTTTTGATAGTACCGTGGATTTGACCGTAATCACGAGTCGTCAGTGGAAGGGTGTTGAGAGTGTTGAGTTTGTGGAGATGATTCTTAGAGTTATGAATGAGCTGGTTTTTTTCTTGAGGGGCTCCCCTTTATAACCTCCTTTCCTTTTTTGTTCAAAAGATTCTCTTGACGTTGGTACGAACGTTTCCGTATTTTAATAAGGGGGGGAGAACAGGGGAAGAATATAAAGAAGGAAGGATTGCTAAAGACTCCAAAAAATATAAATCTCATCCACCGGACAATTTCACTCTTGCTCTCAGTGATCAGAGTCGAGAGTTTTCTGATCTTGATATTCCGACGAATCGATCTCATCCACTTGACAATGTGGTTTTTCCGCATAAGTACTGGAAAAAATAAGGCAAAGAGAATCGATCCCAGCCGAAAAACTATTCGGAAACAACATACAATTAGCAAAAGCGACGCGTTCGATCTCGTGATGAGATCTCGACCCCACTTGACGTGCTCAGAGGCGCGAATGCTAACGGAAACATTCTTGCGACTGACCGGTGGCGGAAACTTCCATCTGACGGTGGCCAGACACCACATCACGAAGCTCATGGAGAGCTCTACAAATGTAGTGGGCGACCAGGAGTGTGTGAATAATCTTCTGAACCTCTTCGTGGAGAGGCAGAGGCAAGGTATTTCTTTGAAACAGTTCATCGAAGTTTCGCGCGTGTGGCACGAGACCACCCATGACGAGCTGTTGGAGCTCCAGTTTGCGGTGTTTGACCAGGACAAGGACGGGATCCTCTCGGAACGGGACCTGGCGCGTTGCCTGATGTATGGGATGCCAGACAAGCTACAGCAGGTAATGAGGACAATGGAAACCGGGATTACTCTTCCTGGATTCAAGACTTGTTTGCGCGCGGGCGGTGTCACGTTGACGCGTCTGCATCTTGGGGTGCTCACCTACCGGATCGACCGCGCGGACTCGCACAGCTTTGCTTCGGTGGACTTAGTTGCACCCGAGGCTCAGTTCAGGGTGGCCGTTTCCGAGATTACACAGGCTCTGGGCGGAAATCTAAGGATTTATGAGAGCACTCCTGTGGAATGTGTGGCCGTTGCGGTTGGTTTTTCGGATGAAACCATTGATTTGCCGATGGCGAGTTACATTCAAGAGATTTAATTGTTGTGTACTTTTCGTTTCAGATTTCCGGCCCGCCCCTTTACCTGAATGCACTCCAAACAAAGTCGACCCTGGCCTGGGCTCCTGCGCCAACGCTTCTTGTGAAAGGCGTTCCTTAGCTTTGCCTCCCCACAGTGATCACAACTACGGACCTCAGTGGGATCCCGCTTGGCCTGCTCGCCTGTATCAGGGTACCACTTCTCGTCCTTCCTCGGCATACAAATTCGTTTGTCCTTCTCCTGCTTGATTCTCTTTAGCTGAGACGCATAAAGGTAGAGCAGGTTGTCAAACTGGCCGTGATAGGCAGGCTCACCGTGTATACCCTCGAAGCGCTCGCGGATTGCATAGTAAATCGCCTCAATGGTGGCGAGAAATTGAGCACCAAATTTCTGGTAGCGCCAAAACATGGTCTGGTAGTTCTTGAGGTGGATGCGCTTTAAATTTTGAAGCTGTGGCTTGCGCAGCACACCACCAGCCTTTATCCAGGTCGCTTCGATCACCACGATCTTGGTAATGTTTTTGAGCCCGGGGAGATTTTTAGTCTCCACGGAGGAGTCTGAGGGGAAGACCAACATGGTGGTGCGCGGGTCATAGTCATCAGGAATGGCTTCGCTGTCTATCGTGCGTACCTTGCCGTTATGTCCCGCCAGCACTTGCGCCTGGAGCGCCGTGCTCTTGGAGCGCTTCTCACCATGGTGGTGGATGACGTCCAGCGTGATGTCACCCAAGTCTACTCTTGGTAACTTGTCTCGCATGAATACTGAGGGTTGGAGGCATTTGTAGCAGTACACTTTGTTGGAGTGCATCACCTGGTGACACAAAACGCAGGCAGTGGGGCAATTTGTGGGGTCTTTGAGTTTTTTTGTGAGTGCGAAGGCCTGGAAGACCGGATCGAAAGGCGCGAATTGGAAGTTCAATTTTTCCAAAAGTGCGTGTTTTTCCGCGACGATCGAGGTGGCAAGCCGCGGCCGATGAATGACTTCGGGGTGAGAATGGGCGACGGCATTCTTTTTGGGTTTTTTGGGGGGTTTCTCTCTAATATTAGAGGAAAATTCTGGTGTTCCAGCCCGTTTATTCATCCTGAAAATACTTAATTCACCTCAATTTTAATGAATTTGCAAACAGCCTTCTAAAATGGGAGAAAGACAAACAAACCGATCAACCTTCAGATGAATATTCAGCATCCATCAATTCACTAGAGATTAGTTCCATCACCTCGTCCTCACTTTGGTCCAACCAATCCTCCCCGGTAAAATCCGGGTCGACCTCGGTCACCATGTCTTCACCGAGCATGGCCTCGATCTCGTTCATGAGCCCATCCTCTGATGTTTCCGACACAAATTCCTGCATTTTTTCCAGAGTCATCTCCTCCCTGCGTTTCGCGAGCTTTTGTAGCGCCTCAGATTTCCGCGGCGAGTCCGCGCGGATATTGCCCAGTAGAGTGCCCAAGGAAGAATTCGTATCAGGGGTGGACGTCGTGAGCTTCAGTTGAGCCATGGGCGTTTCCAAATGAAGGGCGGGCGACGCAGGCGGAGTGCTCATTTGGAAAGTGTCCGCAGAGGCCTCACTTTTGATGCTGTCCAACTTGACAGTCATCTTCTTCGCAGGCAGGCTTATTTCATCAAAACTCAACATAATATCCACAAACATATCCTGCGGAAATCGTGAGTTAAACAGGGTGCCGTCAATCTCTTTCAAACTCAATCTGAAAACCGAGTCTGGCACGAACCCTGTGTGGAACGGAATGCTAAACATAGGCACGGGCCGCGCGTTCTCCGCCTTTGGCGCGTGATAAAACCGTAGAATGACGTCCCCCTCAAGGAAACAATCGGCCATCTTGTTTCTCACAGGCGACCTCTTGCCGTCTTGGTCAAAGCCTGGGCAAGGAAACTCGGGACACAATGAGAAACACCCGTCGTCCTGTCCCAACTCAATCTCATCCGGTGCAGTCCCGCCCACCACCTTGCCTTCCTGCATAACCTTCATACATGGCCTGCAAACGATAGGTTTAAAGTCCTTCGACTTGGATCCAGGTGATGCAAGGCGTGGATCGGACTCGTTCACAAAGTCCGGGATCCCATTCACAATCACCCGTTCAAGCTTGAGCCTCCTGCGCGGCACACATTTCGAGTCGACAGAGGTTAGAAGGTCTGTGTTCTGAATATGCCTGGAAAAGTTTTCAAAATACCGCCGTTGTGAGGGCAGCATCACCTCGCCGGCCTTACCGAGCTTTTTCACCGTATTCTTCCATAAATCGTTTGTGGCACTCGTTTCTGTAAGGAAGTTTCGATCCTCCGAGGCATGCATCAAAACCAAAGCACACGCCACCACCAGCGCGCTCCGTCGACCGCTGATATCATGCACGAACGCCAGTTTGTTCGAACCGGACTCCCGCCACGACTTGATCGACAGTGCCATCTCCACCAGTGCATCCATGGGCGGCGCGGGTAGCCCAGGGAATCTGTACTCCACAACACGTTCCTTCAGCGCGTTAGAGTCGCACGCGTACCCCGAAAGGTTGAAAACAATCAAATCCACATCTTGGCCGTGCGTCTTTTTTACCCAGGACAAGAGATTTTCTGTGGGGATCGGCGGAATGCAGTTCTCACGTGGCATGTTTGTAATCTTAGAGACATCCCCGGGGAACCCACAGATGCACAGAAGGGAGTCGGCGGTCATCGCCAGGATCTGCGACCCAAAGTTAAGCTGCATAGAGAGCTGTGCAGCCGCTTCCTCTGCATCTTTTCCAATCTTAGAGAGAAGACCTATCATTTACACTCCAAAGGAACGGTCCACAAAGCTGTTGCGCCTTAGGAACCCTTCTTTCAGCAAGACTGATCAATTTTGGTCGTTGATCAGTGGTAGTGGGGAGTATAGATAACTATAGTGTGAAAAAAAGGTAACAAGTTTTAATTTCAAACCTAAAAAAGAGAAATATGTCAGAAAAGGGGTGGAAAGCCCGTCAAGAGTTTGAAGCCTTCAAGAGATCGAGTTGAGGGAGGGGAGTCATCACATTCTAAGATGGATAAGACTCAAAGAGTGACAAATAATCGCAACGTTCTTGATTTCCTTTGCTGTGTATCCCGGAAAGCCTTACAAGCCGAAGACTTTGAAAGACTTTTTTCGATCGGGGTGGTTCTGGGCGAGGTGGTCGAGAAATGCGAAATACAGGCAGGATCAAAGAAGACCAACAAAGCATTTCTGCGTTTGTTCACGGATAAGTCGGTATTCCCAGCACTGGAGACGTGTTTTGCCGAGTTGGCCGTCTCGAGACAAAACCTGGGCGTGGCGGTACTAGACCATCTTCAGTACCTGTTGAGACTAGCAAAATCCTGCTTATTTTTTTTGGTGAACCTGAAGGACCTGAGCAGCAATGAGAACGCCAGTGTGCAGGTACAGCGTGGGGTCGACTTTTTCGTGTTCCTTTCGCGAATGGCGGCCGACATGGTGGCGGGAACTTCAAAACCAAAAACGGATTTGGAGGTAAACGCGCCTCCGGTCTCGCTTGGTGCGCTTCCTGCAAAGCTCTTTGCACGGGTGTGCGCTTTAGCGACTCCCGAAAATTCCGACTCGGCAGAGGCAGACCAAGACAGCGACGAGGTGGCGCTTTGGGACACGCAGCTATGGAGAACCTTGGTGTGCGAGGACCAGGAGATGGAGTTACCGTCCGAGCTGGGCAGTGGAGCGAAGGATTGGAAGTTTGTGCGGTCTTTTTTGGCTGTTGAGGTGTTCCATGCTGATCTGCTGAGCATTTGCGGGAAAATTTTACGAGCTAGTATTTCTCAGGTCCCATTTGCGTTCCAGCATAAGTCAAAGACGATCCCGGATGACGGACTCTCGGATTTTTTTACTCTTTCGGACTTTCCCGGGTCGGTGACTGACCAAAGCCCGTGGCGAACGCTGCAGGCCCCAGTACTTCAATTTGTCCTTGGAGGGGATCCGATTTGTTCGCGCGAGGATGGCAAGAAGTCGAAACGCAAGGGCAAGAGGTCGACCGATGAGAAGGTGGAAACCTCGGTGGCGCGCGCGCTACAAGGCGCGTTCCACGGGTTTTTCATGCTAAACGAAATTGTACAAGCAGTAGACCGTGCGGTACGGAGTGTGGATTCGGAGCTGGTGTCCGAAATCCAAACTACCTTTGGCAGGAAAAAGGCTTCAGCGGAATGGACCAAAGCCGCGCACCTGGACCTTTGCGAGGAGATTCTATTTGTGGCAAGCGAAATGGCACGCGTAGCAATCCAAGCACAACAGCAGAAAATTCCATCTGCCCCCGAGAAGCGGAACCTGCGCAGCGGGAGCAAAAAGAAAAAGAGCTCGGCGCTCAAGGGTACCAAAAAGACATTCATCAAGAAGGTGTTCTTCCTGCTTCCTTTTCCGCAGACTGACCTGTCGGTCCTCTCGTCCCAGTTCTTCCTGCAGCTCGCCCGCGTGCTGGCCACAAACTGGACGAGCATGCGAGTGGACAACACAAGCTTCCAGACCTGGGCTTTGCTTCTGATCAAAGGCCTGGTTGCGGCCTCCAGCCCGTTGCCTCTGGGCGTGGGAGCCGGCAACCATCAAGCTGCCTTCGAAGCGGTACTTGAGCGCAAATCCAAGAAGCCTGCTTTCTGCAGCTTCTTTGCGTTGCGCGGACTGGGTCTGGCTCTAGGTCTTTCCAAAGAATACAAACTTCCCGCAAAGTTTCCCCAGGAAGATGACGTCTTCTACCTGATGGCATCCTGCGCGACGCTCTGCGAGCGTAAATCCCTGCCCTGGGTGCGGAAAATCGTTCTCACGCTGAAATCTCTCCAAGATCGTCTGCATGTGCAAAGTACATCTAGCACGCAGCTCACGCGGGCTCTCTTGCACTCGGCCAAGAAATCCAATTCTTTGGATTCCTCCACCTCAGGCTGGATTGTTAAGGCCGTCAAGGATAGCTCACACCGTTTCTGCATCGTGTCCAACCTTGCTCTGGGAAGTGCCAAGACCTGGCCGCTTTCACCGTCCCAGGTGGAGGCCCGCATCTTGCTCATGGTGCTAGGCTTCCTGCAAAAAAACCCAACTCCTCCGGCTTCGGTTCCTTCGGTTCTTCCTTCGGTTCCTTCGGTTCGGAAAGGTTCTCAGTCGCTGCGTGCGCTGGTACTCAGGATCTGGCACGGGGTCTTGGCGAGTGTGAAAGAGGAGAGTTCCAAGGACTTTGGAGGAAATCTCGCGCTCTTGCAGGTCCGGATCATGGCCTTGTTCTTCCCTAGTCTACCCGAGCTCGCGCGTTTGGATCTCATCTCGGTTTTGTTGAATCTTTTGATTTCGGAAAACTCTGGGATCCAGACCCAGACCCAGACCCAGAAAGGAAGGGTTTCTTCCAGGAAAGGAAGTCCCAGGAAAGAGGAAGAAGTCTCGCAGACCAAGGCCACACTGGCGGTGCTGCTCGGGCTGTGCGTGTTTGAGTGCTGGGACAAGCCATCGCAGCGGGTGGCACGCGCGGTCCAAACCGGCCTGGAAGTTAACTCGACAGGTACAGGTTCACCCGAAATGGCACTTGAAGGCGTTGCGTGGGGTGAAATCCCACCAGCCTTGCTCTCACAGAGCTTTACCCCAAAGCTGATTCAACTAGGAAGCTTCCTGAGGGCCCCCTTTCGCGCGCGGCTCAGGCTCAACTTGGCAAAGTCGCAAACCCGCGTGGAGCCCAACATTACCGACCTGGAGCTTCGGGAGGTCGCGATGAGAATCCTGAACGGCATGGCCCACACCTCGACAGACTTGGTCGAGGGGACGGAAGAACATGCGTTTGTCATGCTCAAGGACCTGAGCCTCGACACACTGCCCAAGCTGATCGACTGCACGGCGAAAATGAACGGGATGAACGGGAGTCACTTCCTTTTGGCGGCGTGTGAGCTGTTGGGGCCCCGTATCTCGGAAAAAGAAATCTCGCAAGAAACCTGCAAGATTCTGACGAGCGCCTTCATGAACGGGCTTCGCATGACAATCTTTGCGTGGGAGGCCAATCTACAGAAGGTCTTTAAATTTGCGGCAGAAAAGAAGCTGTTCTTTCTCAACGTCCTCCCGAAAGACCAAGCGAATTCATGGAAAAAGCTCCAATTGCGGCTGACCTGCGGAGGAATGCTAATTTCCCGTGAAGCGCTATTGCCCGCGCGGGAGTTCTTCGTGAAATTCATGCAGGAACTCCTCAAGGATCCGGAACTCCCTGTGCTCCCTGGCAGCGGTGTGGTTGTTTCCGGGGTTAAAGCCTTTAACCCTAACCCGGAACAAGAACCTAAATCACGGTTGGGGTTCGCGGCATTGGCAAGCCCCGGCAAGCATCTCGTGGCGTGGGATCCGCTCGAAAGAGACGCCGTCTCTGAGCACCTCGCGGAAAGTTTTCTTCTGAAGCTCGTCCTGGGCCGACTTGTTGGTGTGGTTCACAAGCTAATGAATCTGCAAAACGAGCCTGTGGGATTGGAAATATCCGAAGACTTCTTCCAGCCGGTCATTCGGCTGCACCGCGAAGCGCAATTCGAGTTCCTCAAAGAGAAAGCTCTCCAGGTCCTCCAGACCAACCTTAAAGAGAACGCCTTGCAGGTTTGCCTGCTCAAGTCCACACTCAAGTCGCTGCAGGAGCTCTTGGTCGCGGGCTTTCCTTTTTGGGACTCACACGTGATCGTGTCTCTACTCCAGTCCGATGCCCTCAGGGCGAGCTTCCGAGATCCCGGCGAGGAGCATTCCGAGGGCGCACGCTTCCTTTTCCAGCAGCTGGTCCACCAGGTCAAAGAGGCAGTAAAGGACCTGGTGCTGGAACCCACACTCAAGGAGCAGGAGCAGGGGCAGGGGCAGGGGCAGGAACAGGAGCAGGAGCAGGAGCCAGCCAGCAGCCTGAACGAGCGCTGCGAAGTGATCAACAACCTAGTGCTCGCGCTGCAGTTTCTATGCATGGAATTTCCTGCGGCGCTTCAGGTCGTGCAGACGGAAGTAGTCGAAAATCTTGAGCCTTTCGCATTAACCAACCTGGTACAGGCCCTACTACTGAGCGACCTGTCGAATCCATCGGCATCTTCCAGGTCAGTGGTCGATCGCTCGCAGGCCTTCCGGTTCTTGGATCTGCTCGCTGCGAACCTCCCCACGATCAGCTCGCTTCTACTACACACCTTGACGAATCCCGAGCCCAGACTGCTCGCCAAGAACTATGAGTCGCTTTTCGACTACTTGGAGCTCATCAAGCGGGTAGCAAACACTGTGGGCCAGGAGAATCAGGCCGTCTTATGCACGATGGGCATTCTTAATGAGCTGGTACATGATGCTGGGTCCGAATCCGAATCCGAATCGGACAAAACTTCAATCCACGCTATCTTCGCGGTGTACGCGTGTGTGCGTTTCATGCAGGGTCTTATCCAGGGCGGCGATGACAACATGGATAAATGCGCTCTCGGTGCCAAGACAACCGAGCTGCTCCGAAGTGCTGGCGCGGAGATCGTCAGCGCGTCGATTGTGCGTAGCCGGCCTTCGTCCATATCGCCCGGTCTGGCGCCTGGGAGTGCATCAACAATCCCAGGTTTGCAGACTGGCCTCTTGCCGCCATCCGAGAACCTTAGTGCGATTGAGAGCTTCGAGGATATTCCTCGCGGCAAGTCGCCATCTCTGTTCGATTTGCTCACTTTCGGTCGAGCTCTTGAGGTGGAAGCTGACAAGCCCGCGGATGAGGACAAATCGAGCGAGCCGAAGAGCGACTCTGAATTCTCCGGGTTTCTGGACGCCATCTCAGAGGGTGCCGAGTCTCAGTCTCTATCACTGCCTCAATCCCAGTCTCAAGAAAGGCCTTCGAATGAGGAGAATGCTCTGCGGAAGATGTTTATCCAGAAAATGCACAAGATCCGGGATGTGCAGGAAGAAAAACCGAATGGGTCTGGGTCTGGGTCTGGGTCCCAGTCCCAGGAATCCAGATCCCAGTCTAGGGAGGACAATGAACCAGAGGAATCTTCGACGCTTCCGATCCACAAACGGGTGTGTACCTTCTCAAAAACCGGGATGGTCTTCCAGGAGCAGTACTGGTACCACTGCTTCACCTGCAAATTGGTCAACCGCAAAGGCTGCTGCGGCGTATGTGCGCGAGTGTGCCACGCCGGGCACGACGTGACGTTCGCCCGGAAGAGCTGCTTTTTCTGCGACTGTGGTTACGCGTCGTGCGTTGCACGCAAGGAGAGAACCCCACCTTTCTCAAATTCGGGCGAGCCTGTGTCTAATTCCGAGGACAACTCAACGAGGTCTTTGAAGAAGAAAGACTTCTCGCCTACGCTGATGGATTTCCTGCGCGCGGGTGACTTTATCTCGCAGCTGTTCTCCAGCTACGAGTGGCTGCGAGAGCGTGCGGCGTCGATTCAGAGCGAGCTGGACGCGCTCAGCAGCTTAAAGCTCGTCAAACCTGACTCTTTTGAAGAATTCAGGTACTCGCGGCCTTTAGTTGTGAAACAGAATGTATTGGAGCTGTGTGCACGTGTTAAGGCGGGCGAGTTCTCCTCGCGCATCTCGTACAACTCTCGGGTCGGGCGTGAGAACAAAATCCTTGCCCTGCGGAACGGTGTGCACCGCAAAGCTCTGGCGTTCAACTCTCGCGGCCACGTTTTGATCGCCGAGGACAACAGCGTGGGCGTGTTTCACGTAGGAGCGCTGCTCTGCGAAAGCGCTTTGCCGAACCGCGTGCGGGCTTCAACCTCAAAGCAATCGATGATTTCTGAAAATCGGAAGAAAAAGAAATCCGAAAAAAACAAACCCGCGAAAATCCTGAACCACTCCGATTTAGTTCATTTGGACAAGCTAGCGCTCGAGTTCCCTGTGTTTAGTGTGGAGCCCAACCCAACCAACGACGCGTTCGTGGCGTGCATTGGACTCAAAAAAATCTGCGTCCTGACAACCGACCTGAACGGGAAAATCTTGAACTCGTTGGTGGTGCGAGTCTCCAACGTGACTTCCGTCGCAGGCCCGTCCTTCGCGATCGTCAAGCTTATCTGGGTTCCCAATTCACAGACCCAGTTTGTGGTTGTCAGCGCACGGAACGTTTTAGTGTACGACCTGGGCTTGGACTCCTCGCAGCCTGTGCAGATCTTTTCTGTGCCAGACGGCCCTGGTGTTTTGGTGGACGCAGCCATGCGTGAGGTGAATCCGCAGGCTCGGCATAAGGAGGCAAAAGAATTTTCAGTTTCAAAAGGGTCCTTGGACCCCTTCCCGGAACTCGCAAAGTGCGCAGGCATCAAGCAGGTCGCACACCAAACCTCTGAGCTTGCATCGGCGGTCATCCTCTTACTCTCCAAGTCTGGCGTGGTTCTGCGCCAGGAGTTGCAACTGGCTGGTTCCAGAACCCTGGCCAGCCAGTTGCAGGCCGTTAGAGACACCAACAGGGAGCCTTTGATCCTGGCCGATTCGCTCGGACTACCCGACGAAGCGCCATCTCCATTTTCTCTCCAGGTTGGGCCTTCGGGGCGCGCGACGTCCGCAGTGTCCATCTTCTTCAGCGCTGCGTTGGACTGCTTGCTTTTGTCATACGATGATGCAAGGACCTTGGCGTGCAAGTTGGACCAGACGTGCTCCCGGGTGGTCTCTTGTTTCCCTCTTTTGCAGCGTGGCATAGCCCAGGGAGACGCTCTGCTCAGTCTGCAGCTCATCAAGAGTGGCGTGCAGACGCCGCACAGCGTGTGGCTTGAGTGGCCCAAGACGGTGACCGTGCAAGATGCGTCCCTCCCGGTACCGGAAAGTACTCCAGGAGGAGATGTTCCCGCACAAATGCTGCTGGGCATCTCGAAGGGCACTAAGTCTGACATTCTTTGCTCACTATCAGTGCACCCTCGGTTTTCTCACCTCCAATCCATCAAATGGGACCAATCATCAGTATCATCTGGCGGTGCAGGCTCTATCTTTGGAGGCCAGGCAGGCTTCGGAAATAGCTCTGCCAATAATGCACCAGCGTGTGGTCGCATCGAAGGCGCATGTGTGTTTCCGCCACCTTGGGTGGCCAACTGCAGCCCGCAGTCCGAGCACAGCTCCTGGGACGTGATCAGTCCGTCGTTGTTGGTGCTGTACGATGATGGCTCGCTGGTGCGATTCTCGGAAGCAAAGTCTGTGGATGTGGATGTGAAACCCGAAGAGAAACCGGGCACAAGTGACGATAATGTGGGATCGAAGAAAACCTGGAAAGAAAGGGAAAACCCAAACAAGGGCATCGAGCGTGGAGCGGATGTGGTGTCGCCGCCTTGGATATTTGAGAAGCTGCTGGCCGTGGCGAGCTTCCCCGAACTCCACTCATCCTTCTCCCTCGGCGGAAACCTGCTGAACAGCGGGTCTGCGGCGAATGCGCTCGATCTCACGCGCGAGAACTTCGCGGACAAGTTAACCAAGGACGTGGTGTTCAATCAGACGCTCGGCACGCTCAACTCGCGCGATAAAAAGTACGCCCTGGTCTTCTCGGCTCACCTCACCGCACCGGGCTATGCGCTCGTGGCGCTGCGCCTCTGCATTGGCTCCGGCGTGCACAAGAAAGCCAAGGGCAAGGACCGACTGATCAGCTCGGACCAGGGCGTGGGCGGGATCCGCTATAGCATCAAAGTGGGAAAATTCGAACGGGAGATCCAGGCGCGCCCGGGCAACAAGCAGTGGTACGACCTGCAGCTCACTCCGAGGGAGGCCTTGCACTGCTGCCGCGAGGGTGGTGTTCACGTGAGCGTGCAGAGTCTATACGTGTCGACCTCTATCGCGGGACAGTTCTGGTTGGAGGCGGTCGAGCCCTATGCGCTCTCCACGGAGAGTTGGACGTGGCGCGACTTTATCCGGCCCGCTGTGGTCGCCAACGCGCTTGCCGTGCCCGAAAAGTCCAAAACCAGGTTTCGGGCTAAAAATAATCTTCACGGCACCTCACTATACGCCGTAAAGAGAAAGCTCAGGGATACCAGCCTGGGAGCGCTCAGCTCGTGCCTTGGCGTGCTGACCGACTACTACACTTTCTTGTCCACCTTGAATTTGGACGACACCCAGAAGCAGGACTTCCAGCAAGACCTGTCGCGTTCGATGCGCCACATCCTCGCGGACGTCATCATCCCGCTGCCGCGCCCGCTCAATTGCAACGCGGACGATGTGCCTTATACATTCGGGGCAGCTATGGACGTGCTTGAGTCCCAAGCCAAGGCTGTCTTCAAGGCGTGCTTCCCCCGCGAGCAGTACCTGGAGATTAAGGACCAGGTGCGTCTGGACCGCGCGCTGCGGTACGTCAAGGTGGCGCAGGACCACCGCGTTGAAGGGGTGCGCCCGTCTGAGACAAACATGGACCGGCGTTTGGTGGAGATCATGACGATGTGCAAGAAGATCTTCCAGCGTCGGCGTTCGCACTTCTTGCGGTGGGTCGAGAAGGACCAGAACCGCGATCTCCTTGTCGGGTTGGCTAACGCGCTGGAGTGGGTGGTTTTGTCGAATGCGGAGGACTTGAAGAGGAGGGAGCGCCGCTTGCTTTTGCATCCTCGCCCTAGAGCCAAAGAGAACAAAACCAACAAAGACAAAGCTGAGTGTAAAGACTCTTCCAAGAAGAGCTCTTCCAAGCAAGCTCAAGCTAGTAGGAGCCAGGACCAGGACCTTGTTAGGGAGAAGGACGAGACCAAGAAGGTTTTCAAAAAGACAGACCAGCTTGCCAAACAAATGGACGCCTTCTGCGCCGATCTGGTCATCCTCAACATGAAGATGCTTGCCCATTTCTGGGAGGCTCAAGATGAAGAAAATCCAATCCAAGAAAACAAGTTTTTCCTCCGTAACGCCGCTGCCGTGCTTACCCTGGTCTTCTCATCATCCAACCGCATCAGGGTGTGTGCCACGCGTAGCATTCTGGACGGATTGTTTGCCTCGGATCTGCTTCTGGTGGAGACGAAAGCTGTGCTCGACAAGTGCTTGCCTTTACTGCAACGCAAGACAATCACATCGGACCACCAGATGGGGGAGGCCGTGCTCAATTACCGATGCGACAAGTGCTCGCAGTTTCCCCTAAACGGGTGTCGCTGGCACTGCCAGCAGTGCGAGGACTTTGACCTCTGCGATGCGTGCGCGATGTCCCAGCCTTCGCACTCGCCCAACCACGAGCTGGTGTGCCTGACGATCCCGAGCGTAGACCCGGTAAAGAACAACCTTGTGTACCGATTCTCCGAGGTGGACGCCCTCGTCAAGACCAAGCAGGTTCCGAGGCCAGGGCTACGACAGGCGTTGGTGGAATTTTTCCTGGATCTTTTGCGATTCGATACCGTGGAGCCTGAGCCTGAGGGCGCACAGGTAGAGACACTGGTGCCAGCAGCCTCCCTAATCCGCTTCTTTGTGCACCTCACGTGGCGCTTGGACGGTGTCAAGCACATCACCGCGTCTTGTTACTGGGTAGAGAAGCTGCTGAGTAAGCTGAGTGCTTCTTTGTGGCGATATGCGCGCGTGTTGAAGACACCAAACCTCCGCTTTGAGCGCAAATGGGCTCAAGCGGGGTTTCTCATGCTCGACGGAGTGCTTACTATGTTTTCCAGCGCTATGAGAGTGGCTAAGGATCCGAAGAATCCAGGAGTACTAAACAAGAACGTGGTCCAAGTACTTGACCGCATTCTCCCTCGTTTGTTGAAATTGGTCCTCCCGTTTGTCCAACACTTTTTCGTCTTGGACCAACCTACGCAAAGCCAAAGCACCAAACGGGCGATGTCCAAGCCGAAACAAAAGACACTGCTCATCCCACGGCTCGCGAGCCAAAACAGTAATCTGTCCAGTGAGGCGCACTACGAGGCCAAGTTCTGGTGCTCGTTCTTCTCGATGTCCTTCATCAAACGCCAGCAGCAGCTCAACCACGGGGTGCTCTTGGGTGGTCTCGCTCAGGATCGTTTGTCTCGAAACGTGATCAATACGTGTCTGGATCTTATGCGGGACCTGGAAACGGCCTCCAAATTTCTGGATCCAAATTTGGACCAGTGGAAGGACTTGGACCAGTGGAAGACCACGCTAATGCGGTTAGCAGGGTACCGCTCGTCGCGCACGCTACGCCGCAAAGCGAGGCTCCTCTTTTTGCTCCTAATTCCGGGCGGTATGGACGAATATTCCTGGCTCCGCGCGAAGGGGGTCTTGCAGGAATTCCTCAAAGGATTATCAGACTTCCAAACCACATGCAAGCGTGCGGGTGACTCCAAGTTGTCTTATACGGAGCTCAAGAAGGGCACTCATTTGCTAACCAAGATGGCGAACGACCTAGAGCGTTTTGGCGTGCAGTGGCGCCGGTTTTGCAAAGGTGCCGAGATGCACACCTTCCATATGCTATGGATGATCTGGGACTATGTGCCAGAGGACTTCCGTGTATTTATCTTGGAGATTTTCAAGCATTTGTTGCCGCCCTCATCAACCAACTTGAACAAAGTCAAGACAAACAAGAACAAGACTGCGAAAGCTGAACCTGGTGACAAAAACCCAAGGTCGAAAATCGTGGACGAATTTCTTAGCCAAGATGCGTTTCTGCTGAAAGAACTCCTCGCACGAACAGTCTTCTTTGCGTACTCCACGTCGGTGTCTCAAAAAAGGGTCGAGGAGATCGGCGCGCAGAGCGTCGACATCGTGAACCGGATCTTCTCCGCAGCAAATTCCAGCCAGAAAACCGAGCTTCTCACGCTACTGCCTTCATTCTGTCTCAACCTGGTGCCTGCGGCAGGCGCGAACTCCGTGTGCGTGCTGCATCTTTTTCGATTCTGGCTCGACTGGCCCTGCGAGAAGGACGACGTGCTTGAGGCACTGGGATTTCAGGTTTTGAAATCGGTTTTTACCCAGCTGGAGCTCCTGCAGGAGGACGAGGACCGCCTGGTTTACGAGCAGCTCCAAGGGGTGGGCTCGCTTCCACTGTCCTCCTTGCCGAAGAATCCCTTCCTCATTAAGGATAAGGATAAGGATAAGGATAAGGATAAAGACAAGAACAAGGTCGGGGGTGAGGCCGAGAAAGATGAAGAGAAAGAGAAACTTAGGGAAAAAGAATCCGGAAACGATGATCTCAAAGAGGAGGAACAGCATGCGGGCTTCATCGACTCGTCGTGCTGCCCCTGCTGCAACGAAGCCTCGATTCCTTTCCAGTGGTCCCCTTTGGATGCTCTGCAGCACGACATACGCTGGACTTCGAACTGCATTTTGATTCAGTTGCAGGGCCGCCAAACTGTGAAATCCCTCAAGGTAGACCTTTCCGGGGTAGACTCGTCGCGCGGCGTGGCTGGCGGTGCGTCCTCATCATCTAAAAGGCAGAACAACACGTATCAAATTTCGGTGTTTTTCAACGACTCCAAGGTAGACGATCTGGCCGTTCTGCGGAACCAGTGGGACAAATGGCAGGAATGCGGCGTGCTTGAAGTGCGGCCCGGGAGCATATCAGCGTTACTCAAGCTTGATGTTCAGCTCACGTGCTGCAACTTGCTCTTCCAGGTGCACCACGTGCAGACGGACGCAAGAGTGGAACACGAGGTGTCCACGTGTCCACGGTGTGGCCGTGGCGTGTCCGGACGGCATGGTATCTGCCAGAACTGCGGCGAGGTGGCATTTCAATGCCGTCAATGCCGGAACATCAATTATGAGGACCTTCATGCGTTCTTCTGCGTGGAATGCGGGTTCTGCCGGTTCGCGAGCTTCGACGTGCAGGTTGAGCACCGCGTGGGGCAGCTTTTTCGAAGAGTACGCACTGAGCAGGACAGACGAAATGCGGCACACGTATTATCCAGTCTATCCAAGGTGTTCCAGACTCAGCATGCGGTGTTTCTCAGGGAGCGCGCGCAGTTCCAGGGGATTCTCAAGAGTTTGTGGAGCGGTGGCAAGGCTGTGGTCGTGGTGCACGATTCTGGGTCTGGGCCAAGAGAAGAGAAGGATAAGGATAAGGATAAGGAGAAAGAGAAAGAGAAAGAGAAAGAGAAAGAACCCCTAAACCGGTCGAGGAGCAACACGGTCTCGTCCGCAGGGTCCGCGTTCGCGAACGGACTGGTGGAGTTTGGCTCTTTCGAGAACACTCAAGGTACAGGAACTATTCCTTCGGCCAGCCGTGGGAAGAAGAAGAAGCGCCCCTGGCCGGGCGACTACTTCTCGAACCTGGTGGAGCTCTACAGCGACTCTGTGGAAAAGAGGCAGGAAGACCAACAAGCCTTTAAGAAGCAAAAGCTCGCAGGTGTGTTGAAGAACAAAAAGGAGATCACCAAGCCGTGGAATAAGCTGGAGGAGGCCAGAAAGGCTCTGCCCTCGGAGGTCCACGCGCTGCACTCGTCGTTGTGCATGATGAACCGCGAGATGCGGCATGTACAGGAGCAGCTCGTGCGGTATTCCCGGTATTCCCGGGATTTTCAAGACCTTGGAACCACCGCCTTCCTCCAAACCCCGACCACCTGCGTGAAGTGTCTGGTCAAGACATGTTCGGCGCTGCTGGAGGTCTTACACGGTCTGATCTGCCGGAATCCGCAACTTGTGCATGTGTTGTCTCGAAAGAATAATATTGTGGAGACCCTCTTCGCACTGGACCTCCCTCTGACACGCCAAGTCCGCTTCCAAGTGCTGACCGCGCTGGCCCGGGCGGACGCGCAAGCTTGTGAGGTGGTGCTCGACCAGATCGAAAACCGGGTAAGAATGGGGCTTACGCAAGTCTCGACCTTGCGCGCTGGTGATTGGCTGCACTCATGCGTTCACCTCTTGACCGACCTCACGAACGCACCCTCGCTCAACTTGAGAATCAAGACCAAGAATAAAAGCAAGTGGCGAGCGGAATTTCAGGTGAAAGTACTTCGAGCCGTCAAGGTCTGTCGGCAAAAGGCGCTGCTTAGGGTGAATAGCATCCTCCATTTGTGCTTCGAGAATAAACCACGGCTCGAGCATGTGTTGAGCGTGGCTGGCCCGCTGATCAACGCTCTGTGCGTGCAGAGCGGGGGTGCCTTATCTATTCCGCATTTCAGTTTCAGCGGAAAGAAAGCCTGGAAAGACGTGCTATGTGTGGACTGGATTTCCAGTGGGATCGTCAGAGCGCTCGAGACGTGCGAGACTCGTGGATCTTTTTCCCAAAATTCATGGGTCACTCTGAGGCAGAAGCGCTGCGCTCGGACCGTGGTGCGGGCTTGCTCGAAATTCAAGAAAGATTTTAAAGCTGAGGAGGTCTGTCTGGATTTCGGATTGCAAAATCCATTCGATTGGTTCCCCAAGGCTTTGATGAGCCCCCTGTTTTTACCTTGCAGCAAGCTCCTCTCCAGGTGCGGCCACCCGCGACGACCCACCCAGGTTCCAATCAAGGCTCCCTTCACAAGCAGCTTCCCCACGCACAGTCTGCAGATCCTTGACGCTATCACGCGTGTGCTCTTGTTGTGGAACGCGGAGCACAAGCACATGGAAGGGCTTTTGCTGGCCCTACACTCGCTGTTGGACTCCAACGCGTGTGGCGTCCAAGCGGTGCACTTTTTCTCAGGAAGGGGCGGGACACGCGAGTTGTGTTATTTACTCCTGAAAACTTGCAAAAGGGTGATACAGCTTGAGGTCGAAATCGCGAGCTCGAAAAAAAACGTGCGTACCAGGCTGGACGAGTTGGGTGACAAGATGAAGAAGGCCACGCAGGTCGTACAGTTGCTCAGGCTTTTGTGCAAGGTGTCGGATTTCACCGAGGCGCAGGTACGGCGCCAGCACACGGGGGAACTCCTGGAGAGCCTGGTCAAGCTGGAGGCCCTGCATCTCGGATTGGATCAAGGCTTGGCGGCCCAAGCTGGATGTTGTCTTCGCCAAGTCATAGGGGACGCGTATTTCCTTGAGGCATCCTCGAAATTGCTCTCTAAAATGAATGACGAATCCATTGAAACAAGGAGAAAGGAAGAAACAAATCATTTGGGCCACCAGATGCTCCAACTCGTGCAGTCGATACAGACGGTACTAGAGCCACCGCGCGCCAAGAGACACTTCTCGCTTCTACTTTCCCGGGCGCTCACCCAAGAGGAATACTTCCGCGGGAACCTCCCGAACAACCTGATTGGCGTACATGAGGTGCCTGTGACAAGAGACCCCAACTCGTTTGAGTTGGCGGCTTCAAACACGAAGGAGGTTGCCCACTCGCACGACTTGTCCCAGGTGTTCCGCGTGAAGAACACCAGCCTGGACCTGGACCTGGAGAACACTATGTTGGAGAACGAAGGGCCTACGATCCGGGACCTCCGCGCCAAGATCGCCGCAGACCTAGACTTGAGAGACGCCACAGAGGTCATGGAGTTGCTAGTGGGCGGCAAGATCATGGGCTTGGATCTCAAGCTGCGTCTGGTGCACGACCAGGTATGGGTTCCGTATCTGGAAAAAATGCGGGACGAGCAAGAGGATCTCCCGGAGCCTGGTCAAGGTGAAACGCGGAGCCTGGTGCAGACAATGCTGCAGAACGCGATCCGCGATCAAGACTCTTTGAGAAACAAGAATGAGGACAACAGTGATGACGAGGAGATCCCGAGCGAGGACGACGATGCAGAGGAGGAAGAGGAAGACGAGATGGACTTTGTTGAGTCCGAGGTGATCTTCCAGGAGGCTGGCCTGGAGGAGGACTTTTTTAAGGAGACCTTGCTCTTCTCGCTAAACGGTGGTGGACATAGCGCGGGTAGGCAAAGAGGCGAGGAAATGAACAGGAGCGAAAAAGAAAAGCCCATGGAGGTGACGTACCGGCTGTGCGGCGTGGACGGTGAGGCCACGGAGGACTTTGTGGACAAGCTGGAGAGCGATGACGAGAAAAACACCAAAGATTGCTCTTTGCGGTGTGTGGAGAAGGCCAAAGTCCTGGGCGAGATGGCTGTGCGGGCGTTGCTGGGCTTTATCCGGTACTCCAGTCTGAGAAAGGAAGATCAAGCAAGTTTGGAAAGTAGAAATCAAGAGCTCTGGCGCAAGGTGCAGAGCGTCGCGCTCCACGTCCTGCATTTGTGCTGCAAGGACAACGAACTGAAAAATTCTGTCGTTCGAAAGATGAAAGGCATGGAGATTTTGGTGCCTGGGCTGTTGCGGTGTTTCCTGGACCGCCTTACCGACAGTGTGCTGGCAGAAAAGTACCTCTTGGTGCTGGAGCAGGTCCTAACCACGGATACCAACACAGCTCAAACCTGGGGCATGGATACCACCGCCATACCGGGAAAGGGAAGAAAAAACTTTGAAAAAGGCGAGACTGACAAAGACACAAGCAAGAGGAACGCCGCGGATCTCACGCGGTTCCTTTTCCAGCTAAGCCAGATTTCCTTCAAGAACTCGCGGCTCGTCCAGACCATGGCTCGGCTCGTGCCTTTCCTGACATACAACCAGCAGGAGCCAATCCGGGTCTTGCTCTCGCAAACGAAAACCAAACTGGGCTGCAAAGCTTTGGACGAGTTTGACTCATTCGAAAAGCCTTCGACAAAAAAGCTCTACGAGATGGAGACGGCCTTGCTGGCTGTCGAGGGCCTCAATCTGCAGGCCGTGCAACAATCTGCGCTCCCACTTACAGCACAGATTGTCAAACGCCTTGTGGCGAAAAGAAATGAAAATCCCGACTACCAAAACCTGCTCAAGGTCCCGAGTCTCCCTGTGATGCTCCGACTCCTCACGGGCTTCTCAAGGGGCTTTGCTCCGGCCCAGAATTTGCTTCTCCAAAACAAAGTCCTCGAGTTGTGCTTTCATCTGGAGCAGATCCCGAGCAATAAGTTCGAAAACGTAGTCTGCAAGGACTTTGGCGGGTTAGCGGATCAGCTCTTGAAGGCAGCGAGCTTTAAAAATCCCGAGGTGGCAATGGGCCTAACTCAGCTCAAGAACACCCAGCGCGCCTTGGCCAAGAAGAAGGCGCTAGCAAGGCGGGCCTTGATGATAGACCGCCTTCAAATGAAAAAGAACCAAAACACAAAGACAAAAGACCAAAAGTCCAAGAAACCTACTCCAAAGTGGATGCAAGAAATGAAAAAGATTAGCGATGACACGGACAAAATCGTATGCACAGTCTGCCGCGAAGGCTACTCATTCAAGCCCTACGAGGCGCTCGGACTTTACGTGTACTCAAAAGAGATCAGCTTGCCACCAAACGCGCTCGTGATCAACACAAAGTCGGAACTCGTGGAAGGTCTCAACTCCGCAAACCTCAAAGAAACAAACAAACAAACTGACTCACTCAAGGCTACCACCACCGTGAGCTCGTTTAACTGCATCCACCTCGCCTGCCACGCCGCGGCCGTCAAGGCAGACAAGCACCACCCCAAAGCACCCAAGGAAGAGTGGGAGGGTGCTGAGATCCGGAACTCGTTTACGCGCTGCAACAACTGGCTCCCACTTCTGGGGCCAAACACCGTCCCACTCTCCGCGTACTCGCGTGGTGTAGACTCTTTTCTGGAGACGCACTCCCGCCGCCTCCGCCCCACCTCGGTAAGTCTACTGCAAAGGGTACGTTTGGCCAAGGCCAGTCGGGAAGGGGAAAGGGAACCCCAGCCCCAAAACCCTAATTTTCTCGTGAATCCCAGTCCGGCCAACCGGACGCCATCGCCCTTTTCAGTCGTGGTTCACGACCTGAAGACTCTCCTCTTACGCTTCTCGTACTGCGAGCCTTTGGGGGAGGACACCAAGGGTGGTGGCAAGGACAGCAACTTTAAACTGGTCGTCCCGCTCCTTAGTTTAGCCACGCATTTGTTGTTTTTGGAGAACAACCAGGAAAACAACTTGAACCAGAACAAAACCCAGAAAAAAAAAGACAAAGAGAAACCTACAAAATCACACGACTTGGACTTCTCTCCCACGCAGCTTGCTCTGCGCGCCGCACTCCACAAGATTAAGACCAACCCGCTCAAATTCCCAAATGCTGATCTCCCTTTCCTCGCGACGGCCTCTCTCTTCTCGCACTCTCAGGAGGAGTGGTACGATTTACTCCCGGCTTTGGTCCAGCACGCCCTAGCGGCGGGGCTGCAAGTCTGGAATCGCCTCGAGAATGGTGAGCTACTCGTGCCAAACTCGGGCGCCATGTCTGTGGGCCAGAAGCGCCGCCGCTCGCGCACTCTGAGCCACGACCTTTCTCAGGACATGCCCCATGACGACTCTCTTATGGACGAAAACACCTTGAGGAGGTTCGCACGCCCTTTCCTCGTGCTCCTCGTGCTCGTAGACCGCTTGCACCGCCTGCTGCACCGCCTGTTGCACCCGGAACTGGGAAAAGAAAAGTTTGAAAAAGAAAAAACCCTACCCGATCCGCGAAAATCCGCCAAAGCGAAGGGTAAGGCCAAGGCGGGTTTGAAGAGGAAGCGCCAGGAAGTTCACCATCCCAAGACCTCCAACTTTTTGGAGGTTTTTCGCCAGGAGATCTGTATTGAGGGCATGGAGAATGTGCTCAAGGAGCTCACCAGCAAGAGTGTGCTTTCCACGGAGGTCAAGCTTGAGCTTGTGGCCAAGTTGCTTAGACCCAAGGGCTTTGATTTAGCTTCTACCTTAGCTAAAGTGGCAAAATTGAGGAACAAGACCACTAATTGACCCGGTAGTTAATCAACTAACCCACGAAACAAACTTTCTTAGCCAAAAAATACAATCGAAAGGGTAGACAGATCCGCCCCGCCAAAAGAGTCATTCCCGAAACTGCTTCATCTTGATCCCAAAAAATCATCTCTCTGTTTGAATTTCTTTTTGAAAAGAAAAGCATGAGGAAGTTTTACAAAACAACACACCATTAAATGTACCTGCAGCTCTCCCTGCTTGTTCAACGTGATCGTGCCTGGTGTGAAAATCCTCCCTACACTGCAGTCACAGGCCTTCCTAGTCCTGCGTAGACCCCAAGTTGACATGAATACATCTTTTTCCATTAATAACCCTAACCATTACAAATCTCAACACATTTATGCAGAAAAACAAAACCCGTTCTGCTGAACATGGTTGGACTCAGAGAAGTTGTCGAACAATTCGGACTCGAGAGCTTGATGATAGATGATAATAAAGAATTAATTGAAGCGGAATGCCATCGTTCTCGATTGGCAGAAAACTCTTTGTCCCCGCGACAAGAGTCGGCCTTTTTGGCAGAACTTTTGGAATGTATTGGTCAGGGTGAGGGTTATTTGGGAACCAGGCTCCTCGCACGCTGCCTCTAGTAGGTCGCCGGAAGCTTTGCTCACAAAAAAAACCGGGATTTTAATTCCCAAACCTGATGCGTACGAAAAGTCTTTGTCGAGCTCGGTTGGGCGCTCCGGGCCGATCAGGTCTAGACTCTCACCCATCGTGGCGTCCGAATTTCCAATCAGCAAGGCTGCGGCGCCCGCCTCCTGTGCCAATCGCGCCTTATCCACAAAGTCGTTCCCTCCTCTTCTGCAAACCACAACATGTTTCTTTTCGTTCAGGATACATTCTACGGGCTTGGTCAACAAGCTGTTGTTTTTTCGGGGCGCCCACAGCTCCAAGTCTACCAGACCCTTATCGAAGAGTACAGAATAAGAGCTGAACGAGGCCAACGTGCATTTGACATTTTCCACCGCTCGGTTGTCAAACACAGCGCGCCGCAGCGACACACGCGCTACCTCTGTCTGGTAAACATCTACCACATCAAAGTGCAGGTGCGGTCCGGACGTGAAGCCCGTGTTCCCACTCACGCCGATCACCTCGCCTTGACTCACACGCGCGCCGATTTGTTTTATTAATACGCCGCCCTCGTCCAGATGCATGTACCGGGAGAAGCACCCATCCGCGTGCTGGATTACAATAAAGTTCACGCGGTTCCGCAGGGCCTGCGAAGGGCCTCCTTCACGGAAGTGCCCGATAAAGTCCACCACCACGCCGTCCCTTGCGGCCACCACCATGGATCCCTTCTGGAGCGCAAAGTCCACGCTGTGTGCCAGAAGTTCCACGTGCGTTCTAGCATGCCACCTCTGAGTGATTCTCCCATTGTCATTGTTTTTCCAAACTTTTGAGAGCTCTCCTCGAATTTTGGCGAGTTTCGATTGTGAGGGCTGTTTCAGGGAGAAAGGATAGGAGAAGGGCGTGGCAACGCAGAAGAAATTGCATTTTTCACAAATCCCCTCTTCCATTGACCCAATATGGCGCAAATACCCTCCTAAAGAGAGTGTCTACCTCTGACTGAGGGTTTTGAGGGTAAAAGCTGGGTGGGAATATTAACCAACTTATTTCGAGCACAAGATGCTCACAGAAAACCACGTATAAAAAGAGGCCTAAATTCTATTCGAAAAAAAAATCAGTATTTCCGGAAATATTGTACATCTCAGAAGGGCAAGCCTGGGTGCACTTCTCGCGGTCGCACTTGGTGCAGCCGTACTTGTTGTGTTCCAGAAAGTAAAGATCTGTGGATCGCACCTGTGAGTCGCCCATCCACAAAGCCAAACGGTGGTCACGCACGCGGGATTCCGGGGTATCCGTTCCTTTGGAAGCTGTGAGCGGATGGACCATCACACTCAGCAGATTGTCCGCGAACAAATCGTACTGCTCGAACAGGAAAGGCAGCACTTGGTTGTAGAGTTCTGGAAGAAAAGAAACCCCAAAACTTCCTACGAGATGAGGGCCAGTGGGATCGAGATTTAGACAGGAAGGCTTGTTGTCGTAGCACTTCCACATACAAACATAGTCGTTCACTTCGGCCGTGCACGGCCTTGAGGTGTCAAAATGGGAGTCAAATTTGCGTAGAAACTTTGCGCGGAAATTTAAGGCCGTCCTAATCTGGTTTGGCTCTCTTTGATTGAAGTAGACGTGGACGTGAAATGTTGGCAATGGGAATTGAGATCGGGTTGCGTTAATGAGATGGATAATGAGATGGATAATGATGATGAAAATCCTCATCCTTTTTGAGGTTTTGGAGATGCTCTCGAAGGTCAAAGAGTTTATATCTCCATAATATTTGTAGGGGAGAGGTTTTATAAAGTGGTTTTTGGACTTTTAATCTTTTCTACTTCTTTTCTTGCACCACTATCAATTACGGGGCATGAAAAGGAGGGTCTGGGAAACAACATTTTCCCTCTTACTTTTCTTTTTTTTTAAAGATGTTGTTGTTTGCTCGAAAAGCTCTAAAATCCCACCACACATCCTACTGGCCCTCCTCGACGACGTTGGATGGAACGACCTCAATCGAGATAGTAGTGAGGCCAGTGTGGCGATGCCTTTCTTGGACTCGCTATGGAACAAAGGAGTGCGGCTGAAGCAGCACTACGTGCAAGCCCTGTGCAGCCCAACACGTGGTGCAGTCCTCACAGGCCGCTACCCATTGCGATGGGGAGGCGTACAAGGTGTAGCGTTCCCTGGGCTACCGGAGTACATCGGAGAGGATGAGGTATTCCTGCCACTGGCCCTGAACCAGCTGGGATACTCGACGAAGGCCGTGGGCAAGTGGCATCTTGGATTCGCCACCGCGAATCAGACCGCGGTTGGTAGGGGCTTCGACGAGTTTTTTGGGATCTACGACGGGTCGATGCGGCACTTCCTACACACATCATTCGAGAAGCATAACCTGTTCCATGACAAGCGCCTGGAGACGGGCGAGATGCAGCACCGGCGGGTCCACAACACGCAAGGGCTGCACGGGACGGAGGTGTTCACCCGGGAGGCGATCCGGATGGTTAGAAACCATGAAAGTGGCCCTCTTTTTATGTACCTCAGTTTCAGCGCGCCCCACATGCCGAATGAGGCGGACCCGGAGTGGGTTGTACAAAACAATCTGCCACCGGGCCCGCGGCGGGACTTTGGGGGGATGCTGACAATGGTAGACGACGGGCTACGCAGGGTAGTGGACGCCTTCAAAGAGAACAACCTCTGGCCAGACACCGTGCTGATCCTGTTCTCAGATAACGGCGGAGAGGTGATTCACGGTGCGTCGAATTGGCCGCTAAGAGGGAGCAAGGAGACGCCCTGGGAGGGCGGCGTCCGGAGTGCCGGGCTTGTGTACTCTCTCCGCCCGGACCTGGTACCGGTGCCGAGCCGTGGCTCCGAGACCTGGGCTCTGTCGCACGCCGTAGACGTCTTTCCTACGGTTCTCAGCCTGGCTGGAGCTGGAGACGGCAATATAAGACTGGGTGGAAAAAAACTGGATGGCGTGGATGTATGGGACAGCTGGGTGCGGAAGGCCAGCCCTGCGCGGTCCACGGTGCTCCTCAAGACGTCGCCGGCATGGGGCAAGACTGACGCGGAGCGCCTGGGCATATACAAGATGAAAAAGGGGAACCGACCCAATGGGGTAAATGCTCTTAGGGTCGGCACCTACAAACTCATCCAAGGCCTGCCCGGGCGAAGCGACTGGTACGCGCCAAACCCCTCCGGTTGCTTCCCGGGTTTGGAGCCGTTCCTTGACTCCCTAGAAGCCAACAGGCCAGGTGTCCCGGACTTTACAGTCTACCATAATCGGTCTTGCATGCTTCAAGTAGGCGACGCCCAGGGCGACCAGATCGCGGCGGGGGAAATCACCCACCTTGGCCAGCTCAAACAGACCTGGCTTTTTGACATAGAAGCCGACCCAGAGGAGCGTCACGACCTATCCGAGGAGCTTCCACTCGTGGTCACTCGCCTCGAGAACGTCCTGAGCTCGTACTTGACCTCCCCGGACCAGTTCCCGGCCCGCGGCCGACCTTCGAAAGACGACATCGAGAGGAGCGCGCCATTCGATGGTTTTGACATTTGGAATGACCCAATCATCGCGCATGACCTGTATCGAATTCCTTTGGAGCCCCACCGAGACCTGTAGTGTGAAACTTTTGGACATGAGGGAAACCAAGCTCTGTGAACTTGCCCGCTGGTGTATGAATCTCCATAAAGCGTACTACAATGCGGTTAGCCTTGTTAATCAGGGACTTTGCCCTAGTGCTTGTTTTTCTACCACCAATCCGCCTTCCACGGTGTCAGACATCTCTTTCAATCCTCCAAGGCTCCTTGTACTCCCTGGTTGTGCTTGATGTACTGCTTAACCGGTTGTCTCGTAGAACGTTCTGAAGACTCTTGAAAATCGAGGCGGAATTCCTGTTTCAATAGGATTGGATATCGAAAATGAAGACAAAGAATGAGGCGGAGCTCTTCCTGCTTATGGATTTCGGAAACATCCTGCGGAGCTCTGTGAACGACAGCTTCAGCGCCGAGAAATTCAAAGCGGGCGGAAAGTCGCGCAAGTTCCACCGCGCTCTTCTAAGCAAAGTGGGCGAGCTCTTCCGAAACGCAGATGTGGACAAGGACAACAAACTGAACGTGTACGTCTTGAACTGGTATATAAAGCGGTAGTCCCGGTTCTCCACAACCTTTCAACCAGGGGCGCCGCACACGTTCAGGTCTACCCCAGCCAGGCCCGGCAGGTTGCACTTGCGGGATTTTATTGAGTAGGACGGAATCCACCTCGTCCCTCCGGCAAAGACTGCAAGGCGGTGCACTTTCTGAGGTTCGGGTTGCCTCCCACGGCTTAAATGGCTTAATTATAGTTATGTTTAACTAGAGTAAAAAGTATATAAGCTCTACGAAGCAACCGGCAATGTTTGAACACTACCTGGAAGCACGGAAAGTCCTTCCGGCAAAGTCTGCAAGGCGGTGCACCCATTGAGGTTCAGGTTGCCTCCCACGGAAAGTCCCTCCGGCAAAGTCTGCAGCTCATATACTTTGTACCCTAGTAACACCTTAATAGTTGAAGAACTACCCATTTGTATCATGCTTGCATGAAATGCAGCTTACTCCTGCCACATGCCTTCCTAGCTCAGCAATCAAAGTAAGAATATTCTTTTTTATGAATAGGTTTCCAAATAATTGTAGAGCCGATCAAGGTCGAAATCGAAATCGAAAATTACCGAGATTTCAAAGCATATTCCAAGACGATCGGGGCTGCGAAAGCTCCCAGATTCTGCGCCGCAGTAGGACTATCCCCCGTGATCAGCTCCCGATCCTGATGTACAGCCCCCGTCTCCTTCTTATTCAACACCTCAACCCCCTTCGCTTCGATGGCTTCCTGGCACTTCCACGGCATCTTGCCCGGCAAGTACCCGAAAGACGGTGTCAGTGCATCCGTTTTGTCCGTGAAACACATAGACTTGTAACCTTTGTAAACAAACCCCTTGTCTCCCAGTCCTGTTGACAAAAGCGCGGAAGGGCCGTGGCAGAGCGTGACTGTGGGCATAGCTTTCTCGTGCGCTTCGTGCAGCAGACGCCCAAGGTCGGGGTTCGTGGGAAGATTCACCATGCAGCCGTGCCCACCAGGTATGAACACCGCGGAAAAGTCGTCGACCGAGGTGATTTCACTGAGCTTCTTCGGAGCCTTCATTTGGGACGCGACACTCTCATGTAGTTGAATCACGTTCTGGTCGTTCACAGGGTATGCCCACTCCTCCAGCACAACGGGCTCCCCAGTCGCAGTTGCAATCACAAAGTTGAATCCGACGTCCCGAAAATGCAGCATGGGCAAAAACATCTCGACGGGGTGATTCCCAGAGTTAAATATTTTACCATTTTTCATCGTGAGTTTGCCGTCATCGGTCGCAACGACCAGAATCGGCTTGAGGTCAGAAGTTTCAGTAGCGTCCTCTCTTCTTTTGTATTTTGTCACTGCTGAGGTGCCCATCCTAAGGGTGAATGGACTGGGGTCATAGGTACCATCTTCCCTAGCCTTTGCACTCATTGGATTTGTCAAATAACCCCCCATAGTGTTAAATTAGTCAATAATTCGTCGTCGATGACGCATTCATTTTTTTGGTTTTGCAAGCAAATGTTAAAATTAATCAATATTTCGTCGATGACGCATTCATTTTTTTGGATTTGCAGGCAAATGTTAAAATTAATCAATATTTCGTCGATGACGGAGTGGACTTTGGGGCCTCCCGATATGGAATACCTCAGTTTCTGAGTCGTTCTCTTCCTTTCTGAAAATCTCACGCAGAGTCTCGGCAAACCGCTCCTGCCTGCCCTGAACAAACCTTGAGGACGGCTTCCAATATTTCATGTACCCGTCCAGATCCACATTCTTGAGCCCCGCCTTGTGGCATATCTTGGCCTTGCAACGCGCCGCAAAGTCTACCGCAGATTCGCCCGACCGGCGCACCTGCGGCTCGAGATACCAGACATCGCAAATCAAACACCAAGAAGTCATGAGCTCAAAGAGGTGCATCTGGAAGGACTGCTTCTTTGAATTCCAAAACGGATCCACAAAGATTTTGTTGTACTTGATGGCCACCGGGCAGATAGGCACGCCCAGTTCAAAGGGCCCCTTCTTGAACTGAATTGCATACTCATTGTTCACGCAAGTCCCCTCCGGAAACACCAGGAGCGGGTTGCGATCCGTGTCTTGTGCGTGTTGTTTTAATTTTTGAGCGACCACCTGGCGGTCTTTCATCTCGCCGCGGTCGAACCACACGCACTGCAGGCAGCTCAGCACGGTCTCCTGCAAGAACCGCACGACGCCCTTGTGTTTCTGGCCCACCAGCGAGAAGCAGCGCATCTGTTGCAGAATGATGACGTCGATCATGGACGTGTGGTTGGCCACGAAGACCCTTTGGCCGTGCGCAGGCGGGCTGCCGTGGAAGCGCACGACGGCTCCCCAGGTGAAGGCGAAAACCCCGCATTGGAAGGAGATCAGGCGGTGCTCGAGCTTGGTACGCCTCTTGGAGCCGCGTGGTAGACAGACCTGCACGAGAAGCATGCCGAAACCGAAGAGAACCCAACCCAGCACGAAGAAGAAGAGTCGGATGGGGAAGAGTACGCAGTAGCGCGTTATAATCCCCACGAGCCAGAACGGCAGCAAGTATAGGTTCCAGTTCCACGCGCGCGGCTTCTTGCTCTGGAAGCACTTCCAGAAGTTGTCGTCGAAGATGTCGTCTACGCCCTCCATGAACATCTCGGTGGTCTCTGAAAGTACGGATGTGGCGAGCGAGGCTTGTTGCGCTGAGTATGAGTCCTTGCGCTTCCGTCGTCGGATGTCGTTTTCTAGCAGATAATTGGCCTCCAGCGACTGCATCATCAGCGCGCGCGTTGAGGGTGATCGGTGGATATCGTAGTCCCCGACGAGTGCGCTGCGTGTGCCCAGCTCGTCAGAGGCGCGAGCTGATTTATTTTCTGAGATAGAGTTGTTTTCTTCACACGAGGAGGTGGAGGAGTCCACGAAGACCTCGTCTTCTTTCAGAGCAGCGGGGTCTTGTAAAATTTCTTCCTTCTGAGGCGCTCCGGGGATCTCCACGCCCGTTTTCAGGGTTTCCATTGCGTCAGCGGCTGGTTAGCCTCTCTAAGCTTTTTTTGGAGAGATACTCATCTCAAACACTGTCTGTAGAACCCCACAACTCGATCAATCTTGAAAAGGGGGATTTAAAGGTGTATTTGGGGTGGTAGAGGAGCGGTTGGATTTGAAGATTTAAATTTAACCTTAGTTTTTGTTTTTGAACTAATTTGCGATCCCTATAAATTCGTCCTAACAACAGAATAAGACTTTTAAAGAGACCTGAATCGCTTTTGATTCTGAAAAGGGCTCAGTCAATCGAATTATGGTATGATACTCTAGAAAAGAGAGAAAAAATGTACAAGCCGAAGGAATCTCCTTTCTCGGACTCCGATTCCGACCCAGAGCATGCAGACAACGCCCCTTTACTCTCGCCTTCCAATACCAAAGACCTGCGCAAGCGCAACACGGAGTTTGAGACGGAGCCCTCTCCCAGTAATCTACAAAATATCGATGGCACAAGTTTTCTGGACTGGGAGAAGGCCAGCCTGCGCCACCTGGTGTACGAGCTACGCGCCCCTCTTCAAGCTGGTTTTTCCTATATCCTGCTTGCCCACGCCAAGCAAATGATCCTTTTGCCCTTCATCCGGACACTGATCTGGTGCGACGATCCAACCAACTCCACCGAATTCTCTTCAACAACCAACAACTCCTCACAATGGAGCGGGAGCTCACACTGCGACAACCTGGAGTTTGTCGCGGGTGAGGCGCAGTTCCTGAAGGGCATTGCGGATGGTCTGGATCAGATCCTCCACTGCCTCTTCCTGCCTGCGCTCGGCCACGCCACAGACGTCTTTGGGCGCAAGTGGTCGCTCCGCGTGGGCATTTCCGGGGCTTTGCTGCAGTACGTGCTCTTCATCCTAGCCAGCATCTTGCCAGTACGCTCCGCACTACCCTACATACTAGTGGTCTTAGCCTCCATCGTGCAAGGTGCCACCGGCATCTTTATGACGACAGTATTCACTTCAGTCAGCGATCGGGTGCTTGCGGGATCCGAATCCGAATCCGAATCAGAATCCGAATCCGACAGAAACATCGACACCACCCAAACTCAAAAGGCTAAGGGCGGAAACCGTGCGTTCGGCATTTTGCAGTTCAACAACATGGCAAGCAACACAATCTCCGGCCTCGTAACCACCTTCCTCATCATCTCGCACAACCTCAGCACCTACACAATCGTCTGGCTCCTGATCTGTATCGGTGCCTGCCTAGTCCTGGTCCTTGTGGAGGTCACCTTCGATTCACCGCCGAACCAAGGTACCACCAAAGACTTTAACTGGAAAAAGGCAAACCCATTCCACATGTTTGCCCTCTTCCGCGAGCACCCCGCCATGAAGTGGCTCGCGCTGGCCCTCTTCTTCATGGCACTCGGGCACTCCGCCATGACCATTTTGCAAGCCTTCATGATCGCCCAGTACAAGTGGTCGCAGACAAAAGCTACCGTGGTTTTCTTCATCTGTGGCCCCTTCGCGCTGCTCTCCCTGTTTGCGTCTTTTTATTTGATCCCTTGGATTGGTGCCCGCCTTGTGTTATTGGCGGCTACGACTTTGCAGGTCGCAGCGCTCGCTTGCTTCGCGTGTGCCTCGCTGTCGCCAGTCTTCCTCTATTTGGGTCTAGTGCTTGTGAGCTCCGGCGGTGGCTCGATGCCGGCCTTTATGCAGCTTCTATCGGAGATGCTCCCGGATGGCCTGAGGGCGCACATCGTGTCAATCAAGATGAGCGTCGTTTTGGGCGCGATCGCGATCGGCTCAATATGCTACAGCGCGTTGTTCAAGGCGCTGCCCGGATTTCGCACGCTATCCTTTGTTTTTGGTTTGTTTTTTTTGCTTGTTGCCTTAACGTGCCTGGTCAGGTTTGGTCAGGTGGTCAGGAAGGACACCAAATCTTGGACACCCAAGGGTAAAACCAAAAATGACCCGGAGGTGCACCCGGAGGAGGACCCTCTATTTCTGTCGCTCGGAGAGATGGAGGATGATGCAGAGTTTCTCTCTCTTTGATTGGTTTGAAATTTTTACCAAGAACCGAGAAAAGTGGATCCAATTTTTTCCCTGCTGTAACTTTTGGTGAAATGGAATACTGGTGATGTATGCGAAATTGACCGAAACCTCGAACAGTGCGGTTGCACGTACGATAAAAATGTGACGGGGTGAATTGCTGGCAGGAAAATATGAAACCAAAAACTAGGGAGAACAAGGAGAATTGGGACTACGTGTGGTCTAATTTGGAATACCCTGTGTGCAAAGCTGGGGAAAAGGTTCACTTTGACATAATCCCTTCATTGCCGGACTCCGCGGGTATTTATGAAACCTTGAGTTAAAGTGTTACTATATATATGAGCTCTACGAGACAACCGGGAGTACATCAGTACAACCAGGGAGTACGCAGACTGTTGGAGGATTTGGGGCGAGATCTGTTACCGTTTGGGACGAAGGTATTTATGTAATATGACAGATAAATTTCTCAAGTTTTGAAGCCCGATCGTTTGTCTCAGGCTCCGTCTCCTGGGAAGGAAGGCCCAGGGACGACAAAAGGCGTTCAACTTGAGAAAACTTTTCCGCCAGAAGGGCACCACGAAAAACGCCCCAATGAGGCAGGAGAGCAGGAAATTCGGGGTGACAATTCGCGTTTTCGTAGCTTTTGCCAGACAGTGTTGATGGGGAGGAGCAAACGGTGTCATGCCGCGGGAGGGTTGAGCTCCGTGTCGTGCTTGCTTTTGCAGGAGAACGCTCCCGAAGAAGGTGCAGAGCAACTCAAAGTTGAGGTAGGCCAGAATGATTTTCACGATGAACTCGGTGGATAGCCCGTGATCTATGGTGTTCTTCTCGTCCTGGTCTATGGGCGCGACCGGGTTTTTCGTTATCCTCTCCCTCTCAACAACACTACCTGGTGTTCAAACACTGCCGGTTGCTTCGTAGAGCTTATATACTTTTTACTCTAGTAAAATTTAACCTAGTTAGGTGTTACCAACACTACCCTGAGACTCTCATGGCAGTGTAAGCTGATGATGATCAGCACACAACAGAATTTGTACCCTAGTAAAACAGTATTTTCGTCGTTGGGATAGTAGATCTTTGTTGAGATAATCTCTATCCTTTATGGGAATAAAGGTTTTTCTACAGAAATCTCCGTAGAATTTGGCTTGTTCAACTTTTACAACTTATGTCGAATACCAATTAAATCTGCAGGAAACTAGATCATAAATGCAGTTTTTGGCGTATAGCCTTCTGGGCAGGTAGTATGAAGACCAAGAGTAATCACCATTACTTTTCTGTTTCTCACACCAAGTGGAACAGTCTGGTTCAGGAAAGTCGATCATGCACCCACACCACTAACCCTTAACCGCGTTTTAACAGCTTGGTATCAGAAGCAAAGCAAGGAGGTGTCTGATCCGGATGCCAGTCAGTTGTCGCGTTAGTTGGACCAACGCGGTGGCCGTCGAGCTCGTCGCCGACTTCTTGGAAGCGGCCCTGCATGGCATGATCGTGTTCACAGCCACTCCAACACATCGTGCCAGCAGGCATCGGAGATTGGGACAATAAATTCCGGTTTCGGGGTCTGTTTCAAATGGCGAAGTTCTCTGACACAGTTTGGCAGGCCTGTTTTAGTACCAACGATCATAAGTGGGTCCGTTTTCCACCACCTCGAAACCATCGAGGCAGTGCGCTGATTCTTCTATGTTAGTGGGTACTCTAAGTAAACGTCATACCATTTTTTTTGGGTCGGGGTCGCCGTTCTTGGCATTTTAATAAAAAGAGTGGGGGGAAATAGGGTTTTACCAAAAAATATGACTGATATAAAAGAATTTTCATCAAATCTCCAACCAAAACTCTCAGATGAAGACGAGGAAGCGCGGATCGTGGGCCTCTTCGCGCCGCCTCTCCGGCGCAGCTCCGAAGAGTACCAACCACTTCATACAAACAAACAAAAAGCAGTTGAACATGAACTTCTTCAAAAAGGAAACAATTTCATCCGAAACAAAGAGGTATCCGCGGGCACAACCATGGAAGAGCTGGCTGGGCGATACTCGAAAACAAGCATGCCAGACGGGATCGGGCTGTCAGCAGACCCTAGGGAACTCCCCGAATACATGCAAAAGGTGGTGGGCGCGGCCGTTACTGACTCGGTCAACACTTCCAGCCCCTGGATGATCGGGCATATGACTTCATCACTACCATTCTACATGCGGCCGATGTCGCGACTAGTAACGTCGCTGAATCAGAACGTAGTCAAGACAGAAACAGCCTCAAGTATGACGTTCTTAGAGAGAGAGGCGCTGGCCCAGCTGCACCGTGCGATCTACGGCGAGACTTTGGCGGATTCATTTTACAAAGAGTATGTACAAGACCCGTCGTGTGTGTTGGGCGTGTTTACGAGTGGTGGAACCTTAGCAAATTTGACCGCGCTATGGGCGGCGCGGAATCTCAGTCTAGGCCCGTCCGCAGACGGTGCGTTCCAGGGGGTGGAAACGGAGGGCGTATTCCGGGCGCTAAGGTACTACGGCGCGGAGGACGCGGTAGTGTTGGGGAGCGAACTTTTGCACTACTCGCTTGCGAAGGGCACGGACGTTCTGGGCCTGGGCACTCGGGCGTTGGTCACGGTGCCGTACGACGAAAACTTCCGCGTTCAGACAGCACTGCTGGAGGCCAAGGTGGAGGAGCTGAAGGCTTCGAACGTACGAGTGCTTGCGATCATTGGTATAGCGGGCGCTACGGAGACCGGTTCTATCGACCCTCTGGACGAGCTCGCCCGGATTGCTTCTTTGCACAATATCCACTTCCACGTGGATGCTGCGTGGGGCGGGCCGGGAGTATTCTCAGCCAAGCAGCGCTGTTTGCTTGCAGGTATTGAGAAGGCGGATTCTGTCACTCTGGACGGCCACAAGCAGCTCTACATGCCGATGGGCTGCGGACTGCTCTTCTTTAAGCACCCATCTACTTCAAAGGCGTTGCGTAAGACCGCCAAGTACATCATCCGGGAGGACTCGTACGACTTGGGTAAATTTACCTTGGAGGGCTCGCGGCCTGCGAATGCCATGTACCTCCACACCAACCTCAACATCCTGGGCGTGCGCGGGTATGAGCTGCTGGTTGACCGATCAGTGCGGATGGTGCAGTACATCGCGGCAGAAATTATCAAAAACAAAAGGTTTGAGTTGTTGGTGCGGCCCATGACAAACATTTTGCTGTACCGCGCCGTGCCGCGAAGCCTGCAGGAAAAGGTGCGCGAGCGGGAGATTCTCTCAGAGGAGGACCACCGCGTGATTGACAAGTTGAACGTGGCCTTGCAGGATATACAAAAAACCAGAGGCAAGACATTTGTCAGCCGCACCACCGTGAGGTCCCCCTTACCGCATCACGGCGGTCATCGCATCGTGGGACTCAGAGTGGTGGTGGCCAACCCGATCACCTTTGAGGGTGATATTGACATGGTGCTGCAGGACCAGCACTCGTTGTTGGATGAGCTGGAGGAGGACGGGAGTTACTTCAAAAAGGAGGGAAATTTGGAAATCCCTCGAGCAAAGTTTTCCGAGCCCGAGTCTCGGGCGGATCATAAGCCTGACGAAAAAGCCAAACCCCTGAAAAGAACAAGAACCAGTCGCGAGTACTGGACAGCTTATTGGCTGCGCATGCCCTTGGAGGTCCGCTCTCTCTTCAAGAACGACGTCAATCTTTTTATTAACTCGTTGATGGCGCCGGACAACGAGTTGGACAACCAGGACCACAGCTTGCTGCGTGACGAGCGCTCGCCGCTTTGCGTGCAACGTCATTCGTCGGCACCCGATTTGGTCGGTTGAGGATTAAAAATAGAGAAACACCGACTTGGAGATCTTCTTTGTGGCAGTGCTCACTCTGTTTTCTTGGTGTGCGCGCTATTTCGAAGGGGGTTTCTCAATAATCAACCAAGAAACGAGAGAGTTCGCCACCAAACTGAAAATACGTATGGAGACATACAATTCAGTTATCGAGCCTGCGTAGTCGAAAAAATCGGTCTCAAGTTCTCGGAAGTGGAAGCGGATGCCAAGGAGGTGCTGAAAAGCGATCAAGAGGGAGTGGGAAAGGAGTGGTCGTCGAAAGAGGCTTACCAAACAATGGGACAAACTTGCTGAGGACAACTATTGTGACTGCTTGCAATCTCCGTATTTCCATGCTGCAAAAGAAGATTCCAAGAAAGCTTCACGGGGGCGGAGGAGGCTCAAAAATCAGGGTAGGAAGCATGAAGCCTTGAGGTATAGCAAAGAAATTGATGAAAAACGACTACCTCGAGAGATCAGAAGTATCTGTGGACAAAATGAGACTCAAACGTTAGAATCTCTCCTTCTACAGTGCGCGCTATTTAGACTGCCGGTAGTACTATTTTCAGGGTTTTCTCATCATGAAGATTTTTGGTAAGTTAATAAAATTTCATATAAATCTTCCCTTTCGGGAGAAATCGTGTTTTTCAATTATTGTAATTTGTGGGTCGATGAAGTGGAGGTGTGGTATCATGACCCCGATAGGAAGATAAGTGGATGGTAAAGATGCTCTCAATCCTCATACCTTCCCACCAACCCCCTTGGGTACCCCAAAATCCAAACAAAACTGTTTTCTAATTTTTTTATTATTTTTAACAGTGCAAGTAACACTTTTTATGCTGGCTTCATGGACAGTTAATACAGGTACAGCTATTTCGATAAGAACTCCCTCATTGAATAAGGGACACAAGAGACACAAGAGACACAAAAATAGGAAAGAGGAAGATATAGGCTTGGGGGTGCTTTGTCCGGGTTGTGACTGTCCGAAGTGGTGTAATGTTTGTCCGGGTACTCCAAATTTTGCGAGCAATAGCGATTGTCACTCCACTCAGGACTGTGAATGTCTAACCGACTGTTTCTGTTAGCGGGTTAACCTTTAATCAAAAAATGTCCCCCTGGTGATAAGCTGGAGGTGTCGTTTCTTTTGGGTTTGTTGAACGTTTTGTTGAAGCTGACATGATTCAGCACATATACATCTTTTTCCATTATAAGTTTTTTCTTTAATAGAATTCCGGCGCTTCGCGCTTTTTTTTTGTTGTTTCTGTTTATTTACAATTTCTTTTTTTTGTATAGAAAGAATTTGTTCACACCATGTGTAAAATTGAGGCCCTCTGCAAGAATCAGAATATCCTAGTTCACAAACGGGATAAATCTGTTTATACTTGAGCACGTCAAGATCGACCGACTCTTTGGGACCGCAGACCATCATCTCCAGCTCGGACTTGGTGAAGTGGGAGGGCAAGCAAATTGAGCGTAATTTGAGTGGCAAGGCCAATGGAGGAGTACTCTATCTGAATCTCCCGCCAATTTGGGATGAGCAGAAGAAAAAGAAACCATGTGGAGAGTGGGATAGGAGCGCGGAAGGAGCTTTCTGTATAAAGAATGACCACTTGGTAGCGTTAAATTACAAAATTTACACATTTAGAGCACTACTCTCGGTCTTGAGACTAGAAAAACTCGAGAAAGAATTGCGGCGACCCTTGTCTGTCTCGCCCGTAAATTGGCGCGCCGCGAGCTTGAACGCAGGGAGATTTTTCTTGATAGCCTGCTCCTTGAGCGCAGCACTGAGGTGCAGCTGCACAACCTGAGCTTGCACGTTCAGCTGCTTTGCAAGCATTTTCACTTTTGCGGTCTGAACCTCAAAACCCTTGTGTGAGGTCTGGTACTGTGCGAGACGCTTGGAAACCTGAGTGAGCAGGAGACGGGACGCCTCTTCATCCTTCCACGCCTTGTTCGCACGCTTGGAATGCTTCTTGCCAGCCAATGGCTTGTCCTTCCGGCCCACTTGTAGGTTGTGATTCCTGAAAAACTTGTGTTTGAGAAGCTGCTTTGCTGTAGGGCGCTTGGAGGGGTCGACCTGGAGACAGGGTAGTACCATGTCGATGAGAATTTCGCTGAAGCGGTGCTGCTCCAGTACCTTTTTCACGCACTGCTGGTCACGGTCTCCGAAGAGGAATTGCGAGGTCGTCGAGTCTTGTTTCTCATTTTCGGTAGTATTTTCAGAAGAAACACCTGTCTGTCCCGAGCCTGAACCTGAAACGGAATTCTCCCGTAGGATCGTGCTAGGCGACTCGCCCAGTAAAATCGCCACCACGGTCCACGCAAAGCTCCAGATGTCCGAAGGGTACGAGTACTGCTCACGACGCAAACGCTCCGGGCTCATGTAATCAAATGTACCATTAAACGTCTTGCCCGCAAAATTGTTCGCCTCCTCCAGCTTCTTGGCCAGCCCAAAGTCCGCCAGTTTCGCGTCGCCCTTCGAGTTGAGCAACACGTTCGACGGCTTGACATCCAGATGCAGGAGTGAGTGAGAATGCATGAAGGATATCGCATTCAGCATGTCGAATGCGATGTTGGCCACTAGCTTTTCCTCCTGGATGCCCACCTCGCCCGTGCCAAACAGGCTCGAGCAGTCGCTCGCGTTGCAGCTCGTAGCAGCCTCTAACTTATCAGCTGCTTGTTTGCGTGAGTTAATCACATCCTGGACGCTGCCGCCAACTTTAACCACACTGTCAAATTTAACTGGCTTCTACAATCTTCGTCTCTTGAAAGTGGATTTTGCATTTATATTTTGAAAAATTTATTTTGATGGAAGGAAATTTGCTCGAGCAGGTTATATGTTTTACTCTAGTAACACTTTAACTAGTAGAAGTCTATTCCGCTCTGGGGAGCTGGATTTTTGAATCGTCAAGTTATGCTCGAAGATTTTTGAGCTTGATGAATGGTTGAATGTATTTCACTTGCTATGGTTCAAGGGAAGGGATATTTGAATCACACGCGAGCATTCTCGGTGGACACGGTCTGGGGACAACATTTTCGCGAAATGAGGGATGGCAATTCAATGCGATGCTTTTCATTACCTAACTGGCTCTTTCTTGGCTTGAGAAGTGATATGGCTTCACAAGGGGCATGACAGGCGGATTCCAAGATCTGACACGAAGGTGAAAATCATCGTCACTGCTTGCGACGAAAACGGGCCAGATGGAAATTCCAAGGGTAGGATTACAATAGTAAGGCAGTGTAGGATTCAATTATGTCCACCCCTTTTCAGCTGAATTGATCTTAAGGGTGCTGAAAAACCGCAAAACTAACTTTTTTTTGAGTGCTTTCTACCCCATTCACCAACCGAGATGAAACCTGACCTCAATAAACCTACATAATTTTTCAACAAGAATTACTTTATATAACTCTATTAAGGAACAGTCCCCTTATCCGTTTGTCCTAACCTTTCGTAGAGCTCCAATACTTTGTACTCTAGTAACACCTTAATAGACTATTATTGTGGTTAGTGGTGGATTTTACAATTCTTACTCTGCTACAATCTTGAATAAACACTCCAAATCCGGGCAGGCCACTATCTTGAACTCTTCCTTGGATTGGAGTTCCATCAAAAGCGCCAAGACGACGCGTCTAAATTTGTCCGACTCAGCCGCCGCGTCCTCCAAAATACGTATCATGGTCTTCGCCGCAAGCTCATTTTTTTGTTGAAATTCAGACGCACACACCGTGAGCAATGCCGGAACCCAGCCGGGATGATTCAATACCTGCTTAGTGTTCTCGCAGTGGAAGGTAAAAAAACGAAGCAAGTTTCCGCTGAGTTCTACCGTATTGGACTTGTTGAAACCGGAAAACAGAGATGGAGCGAGGTGCATCCAGCACTGCTGCCATGCATCCTCATGCGACGGGTCACAGTCCTCTTCACTCTCAAACGCGCTGGTCAGGAGCAAAAGCTCGTTCTCATCCAAAGGCTGGTCCTCGTGTTTCTCAGTGTGGTTAAAGACGAGCGCCAGTACAATGGCGATGGTGCCCCAGGACTCGGCCGGGTTGGTCAAATTCCAGAGCTGGGCCGAGTCCGGCTTGGTAATCAGACTAGGCTCGCCCTGGAGGAGAGCACGCAGGGAGGTTGAGGGCAAGGACAGAGCAATCTTGACATAGACGGATAGATAGTCCGGGAAGTTGCAAATGTAGCGCGCCCACGCAGAGACCGCGATAATCTTGGTTTCGCAGCTCATGCGCGCCGGCTGGAGGCAGGCTTGAAGGAGCTGGTCTGCCAGGGTCATTAGCTGGATATCAAGGCCCTCCTCGAGTTCTTCCGCCATGAGTCCGAATTTGGCCACCTCCGCAGCGGCCACCACGAGCGCTGCGCTCTCCTCCCACCAGACCGGTTTTTCGCGCGCCATGCGGAGGACGCTTGGCAATATGCTGGCCACAGTATGCTCCAGGTCAAAGTTGAGAAGTTTCGGCACCATATGCAAGGCTGCCGCGCGCGCATTTGGGGACGCGGACGTGAGCCCGATGAGCGAGTAGTACGAGTACAGATCTACGAGCTCCGGATCAAATTCCGGCTCCTTGCGGAAAAGCAGAAGCACGTTTTGCAGGAACCGGCCCAGGTCGGGCACTGCCTCGCGGAGGTCCTTCACCATTCGCTTGTGCGCGTCGAACGAGTTGTTGGTGAAAGCCCAGAGAGCATCCATTGCGACCTGGCGCTTCGAGGGTGCATGTTTCTCGTTCAGAGCAAGACATATTCGTGGTAGCGCGAACGTCACGAACAAGTCGTACGTTAATCTGTCGTCCATACCAACAGAATCGCAACCAATACTACGGAATGCGCGCCCCAGCTGCGCGAGTAAGGGCGACTCGTTTGTGACAACCTCAAATACCCCACACAGCACATCCACCAGCGTTTCGAACTCGCTCGGGTCCGCCACGATCGAATCCGCCACGGCGTGGCTCCGCGCCTCCAGCCCGCGCAGACTCTTCATGACAGAACTGACTTTGGGCTTCCGCGAGGACATAGAACCGTCCTTACCTCCGATCGTAGGCAGCTCGCTCATCTGCACCTCCCTCAACAAAGAATCCTTGTCAATCGCCAAACTCGACATGATCTCGCTCATACTCATGCTTGTGGTGCTTTCTGAGTGACCTAGCATGGACCCTGACCCGATGCTCGACTGTGCCTCCAACTGATTCGAGTACACTGACGACATGATGCTTTGCTGCTTCTTGGCGCGAATCTTCATCACATCTCGGTCCACCTGCCGGATGCTGACGTCATTTACCTGGACCTGCGGATTGGTCTCCGCCACGCCCACGGTTCGCGGCGTCCCGCGCATCACCTTGTTCCCCGGTCCCGCCGCGCGCGACCCGCTACTCGCGACCGAGGCTTCGAGTTTGGGTACCGCCACTGGAATCACGTCTTCAGAAGAGGACTTCTCCTCTGCCTTGCTCTCTGTGGAAAACGACTTTTGCTCTGCACCCATTTCTGCCATATCTATCGGCATGCCCTGCTTCTCATACTTGTCTAGGGCAATCTTGCGCGCCGTTAGAAAAGTGTACATGTCCGCAACGAAGGGTACGATAAACCCAGACCTTGCATTTAAAATACCGTCGATACGGGTGTTATTCACCTCGAAGCCCCACATCTTGAACAGCTTTCGGAGCTGTCTCCAGTTGTCCTTCTTGGCGGTTTTCGACAGACCGTTGTCGAAGCTGTGTAGATTTACGTCACGCGGAAAGTACCTGGAGAACATTTCTGCCACAATAAATCCATTTGAGAGGTCTCTTTAAGACAAAAAACGTCACGTTAGGTCTGAAAAGCCCAAAGAAAGTGTTGCAGGACTTGGTGACTCACCTCTTCGGTCTACGGACGCTGAAAGCTAGGTCTAGACCCTGTATCCATTTGAGAAGCTCTCTAGGAAGCACGTCTTGGGAGGACATCCCTTACAATTCTCGCTAAGCCGAGCTATACGTCTCGTGCTGACGAAACGCTTCTTCGAATTGAAGAGGATTTTCTGTGACTAAGGAGGATTTATTGTGAGTTTTTTCTAGGTAAAATTTCTTGATTTGGTTTGGTAAAATATATCTTCCTTAACTACCTCCTTCCCTTGCAAAGCAAATCCAGCAAATCACTCGCCCTTGCGGATCTGCTCGTACTCCTTGTACACATCCTTGACAAAGTCCTTGGTGTAGGTCTTTTTATACTCTGGAAACTCTGGCACCACCTCCTTAACCCTACTCCACACAAAGTCCCCCATGCTAAGCTTGCTGGGCCTTGGCGCCATCTCGAGGAAAGGATCCTCGCGCCAAATGGTAAGCAGGTTGGTGGAGAACTGCTTGGAGTTCAGTTCGCGGTCCTTTAAATACGTGTCCAAACGGTGCTTCGTCTGCAGGTTCAGGTGTATGCGCACCAGCCAGACCAGCGCCTTGTCCGGGGACAGCGCCCGTTTGCGGCGCTTTTGAGGACCCTGCTCTGTATCTGGGGTACCCACAGTTTGTACAAAATCCTCTACCAGTCCCCGGAGGACCAAATTAATCCGGTTGCTGATCTTATTCTTCTCCTCAAGAAGTTTGCGCTGCTGCCTCGCCTCAAATGCCGCGACATCGGCGGAAACCCGCCAGTCCGCAGCATTCTTATTGTCCGGAAAGTCCCACGTGTACCCCTCGCTGGGATTGAAGCGCACGGCCTTCTCCAGCAGGTCCATCGCGTTCTGAACGTGGTGGCACGTCTTGACCAGGCGCGAAACGAGGAGCACATGGAGGTTCGGGGCCTGGTATATGGTCTTGTCTAGCACGTAGTATATCCCGAGCTTTGTGGTCTGCGACTCGGATTTGCGGTGGCGTTTCAAGATCACGAAAAGCCGCGGCTCCTCGGGGATCCCGGGCACCAAGACGTATTCGGAGCCGGACATTTTCGGGAGCATCTTCTTTGGATCGAAGCCCTGCATCTTGCAGGTCTCATTGTTGCATGCTCGGTCGTAGAACTGGGAGCAGGCAAAGTAGTCCAGGACGTTTTCGCTTGAGAGGCCATACAGCTTGATCCAGTTGTCATCGGAGAACGATTCCTCAAAGAGCTCTACCTTAACACGTGATCCCATATATACTTACACTTTGTAAGAGGCCCAGAATCCTCACCAACACGCGGAAACTCAGTTCAATCCACTGAGGCAGGTGTTTTCGGGTGGTTGTTTGTTTTTTTTGAAAAAATTTGAAAAACTAAAACAAATTGTCCTTCTTTCCCTTCTCCTTCTTTCCGTTCTCCTTCTTTCCAGCTTGGAACAAGAATGACATCGATCAAGGAACGCCAAAAACAAGGGTTTCTTGAGGCGATCACCGGCGCAGACAGCGAGAAGGGATTGCACTGGAAGGTTTTGGTGTATGACCACCCTTGTCGCGATATTATCAACCCGCTATGTGATTTGAAAACCCTACGCGAGCACGGCGTCACCTTGCACATGCTACTGGACGCGAAGCGCGAGCCGATCCCCGACACGCCGTGCTGCTACTGTGTTTTGCCTATCGAGAAAAACATACGGCGCATCGCAAAGGACTGTGCGGACGGACTGTATTCGGGCGCGCTGATCAACTTCGCAAGGCCCGTGTCGCGCACACTGCTAGAACTACTGGGAAGATTGTTGGTGGAGAATAACTGCGTGTCAAAAATTCAACGCGTAATGAACATGTACCTAGACTACGTCTCGCTCGCGCCGAATCTGGCCAGCCTAGAGATCCCCCAGAGCTTTCTAGCGTACGCGGGCGCGGCCAAGGAGCACGACCTCAAAAAATACATGGAACGCGTCGCGCAGGGTGTAGTCTCCCTCGTGGTCACTTCAAAGTCTGTCCCGATCTTGCGCGCGCCCAGGGGTGGCCCGGCCGAGCACGTCGCCAAACTGGTGGCGAAAATCTTGAACGCGCTGGTGGAGGGCCCGGAGGGTACGCAACTCGGGCTTGGCACGGGCATAGAGGAGCGACCGGTGCTCTTGATCCTGGACCGCAACGCTGCTGACTGCGCGTCGGTGCTCCAGCACGATATGGGCTACCACACGATGGCCGCGGACCTTTTGGGGATAAAAATGAACCGGGTCGAGGTCCCACAGGCGGGCAAGCCCAAGCCCAAAACTGTGGTCTTGGATTCTGATTCGGACTCGTTCTGGCGTGATTATGCCGGGAAGCCCTTCCCCGTCGCCGCGGAGGCGCACTCCAAGTGCTTACAGGAGGTCGTAGACAAGGTCAAGGTGCTGGAGAACGCTAATAGTGCGGAGATGGCCCAGGTGGTGGACGCGCTCCCGGAGCAGATCAAGCTCAAGGCGCTGCTGGCGTCGCACAGCGAGATTATGCAGGCCTTGTTGCAGAAGGGCAAGGAACGCGAGATATACAAGTTCGTAGCCGCGGAGGAGCCGCTCTTGCAGAAGGGTGAGGCGGATCTGGCGGATCTCACCAAGTTGCTCCAGGAGCCGCAGCTCTTGTTGGAGGACAAGTACAGGTTGATCATGCTTTTCGTGGTCTCCGTAGATAAGCACACGGATGATCAGGTGGAAGACTTGTTGAAATCCATGGGCGATGCGGACCCGCACTACGCAAACGCGCTCAAGGGGTTACAGAAGATGGTTAAAGTGAACAAGCTCGGTTTGCAGATCGCTGAGTCGAACGAGGAGACGCCAGACTCGCTATGGAAGATGACCTCCAAGTTTCCCGACCTCAACCACCTCACACAGGTCTTGGAAGGCATGCGTGGCACTCAGCGCTTGCTCGGGACCACCAGCATCCTGGATCAGGTCATGAAGGAGCAAACCCCCGCGAACGCCGATGCGGTGGATGATTACTTGTATTTGGATCCTAAAGTTAGGGGAAATGTGCCGAAGAACGCGCGCATCACCTCGTCGTTCTCCAGAGGTTTTTTGTTCTTGCTGGGCGGAGGAACGTATTTGGAGTATCACAACTTGCAGGATTATGCGGAGGCCAAGGACAAGGATTTAGTCTACGCTTGCTCGGAGATCGTGGATGCAAATGCTTTTATCAATCAGCTTGCAAAGCTGGCTTAGGATCAAACCTTTTGTTATTGGAGTTTGAAATTAGACCTATACATTTTAGAACTTGTTGGTGCAATATCTCTACTTCATATTTCACTTATTACCTATTTTGTTTCCAAAACGCTTTTGGAAAAAGCTTGAGAAACAAGGTGTGTGTGCAAATTTCACACCACCACAGTATCTTACAAGGTCAAACCTGAGGAACAATGGGGGAAGAGAGGGGTACAAAGATCGTTCGACAATCCAAAGTCCGACATGTCTATGCTGAGGCGCCCAAAGCAGAAAATACCATTCGCTTCGAGATCTCAGGAGGCGCAGGGTTCCTCTCGAAGGCCACAGGAAACCACAACTATGTGAAAGTAAACACAAAGGTAAGTTCTTCCTCTGAACCAAAATTATTAATCACCAAAACTAACATAAATTTCAGTACCTCGCGCTCCCCATCGACAGCGGCGGCGGGAGCCTGGCTGTAATGCCGCTGACAAACACGCGGTACATGAAATCTGACGTGCCCTTCCTGCTGGACGGGCACAAGGGCAACGTCCTGGACTTTGACTGGAACCCATTCTACGAGAACATTATCGCGTCAGGCGGAAACGACGGCACGGTCAAGCTGTGGGAGATTGATCAAGACCCGCATCCGAAAGCCACTATGAGCGTGGACGCACACATGAAGAAGGTCACGGTCGTGCGCTTCAATCCTGTGGCGGACATGGTCCTGGCTTCCGGTTCGGCCGACCGCACCCTCAAGATATGGGACCTAAGCGCCGGTGTGTGTCGCAATGAGTTCACCGACGGATTCGACAAGATGGTGGAGGACGCAGATTTTAACTGGGACGGCTCCCAGCTCGCCGTATGCTGTGGTACCACCAAGGCGTCGATTCTGGACCCGCGTGCTGGCAAGACCACGGGTTTGATCCCCTCGGCGCACACGCAGCGGGCCATGAAGTGTGTGTGGATGGGCGACACCAACCTGCTGTGTACGACTGGCTTCGACAAGGGCGGCAAGCGGAGTATCCGCGTGTGGGACTCACGCAAGCTCGGTGGCAAGCGTTTCTCCCTAAGGAAGAGTAAAGCGGGTTGCGTGTGTGAGACCACACTGGATGTGGGCTCTGGCGTCATCATGCCTTTTTTTGACCCGGCGCACAACGTGATTATCGGTGCTGGCAAGGGCGACACCTCGATCAGGCTCTTTGAGTTTTCGGAGAAAAAGCTCTTTGAGCTCACCGCGTACAACAAGAGCCAGAAGCCCATTAAGGGTATTGCCATGATGCCCAAGCGCGCGTGTGACGTCTCCAAGAACGAACTCTTCAGGATGTTCAAGCTGCACCAGGACTGCATCGAGCCGATTTCTTTCATCCTGTCTCGCACCAATGACATGTTTCAGGCGGATCTCCACCCGGACGCCTACGCGGGAGAGCCAGTTTTCACCCCTTCCCAGTACTTTGAAGGCGTCCCTCAGATCGACGTCCGGGCCGGTCCTGGTTCTCCGCGAAAGGTCAAGACTTTCACCAAGAAGAAGCCCAAGATGGTGTCTATGGATCCGTCCAAGCGGGGAGCGGGAGCGACATCCGGCAAGAAGGCTGTGTTTAAGGCACCAAAGACGACGGAAATGTGGGAGAAGGAGGTGAACGAGTTGAAAGACCGCATCAAGAAGCTCGAGACCAAGCTCAAGTCGAACAACATCAAGTTTTGAACTTTGTTTGGCAAAGAGCTTTGGACAAAGTGGTACATTTCTATCTAACTCATAGTTAAAAGGGAGACAAACACCAGTCCTTTCCAAAATGTACATCTAAGAATGAACAAGGTAATAATGGTAGAGACGAAAACAGCTTTTAAAAGTCTGGTGTTTTCACTTGTT
>JACKZZ010007058.1_pt1 | contig 57708 bp, 59 predicted proteins | sample 8027871 | NCBI WGS metagenome assembly JACKZZ01 (sample SAMN15724774, study PRJNA655200) | protist metagenome | isolation source: fluorescence activated cell sorting (FACS) single amplified genomes of... | place: USA: West Boothbay Harbor, Gulf of Maine | collected 2000-07-19
CGCCTCAGAAATATTTTTATCCTCAAGGCTACTCCTGGGCCGAAGACCAGGCAACAACAACAGTCGATTAATTTTGTCCGTAGTTGAACTTTTACCACTGTACTCTACCTCGTCAAAATAAGGCGATTGTACTAACTCAAAATCAGATTCGCATAAAGAACCATGCGTAGGTCTCCGACCCTGAAGAAAGGGTGCAAAATCTCTACGTTTATAAGACGACCAACCTGAGCGTAAAAAACGACTTTTTAACAAGGGTCTCGTACGAGCAGACTTCGAGAAAATACTTTTAGAAAAACGTAGATTAAAATCTCGCAAGTTAAGAAAACCGCGATTCTTCAAGTAAGAACTGCTATCGAAAACTCCCCGCCCAGATATAAAGCTTTTACCCTTGCATAGGTCGTAGACCCTCGCCTGTAAGTTCTTTTTAATATAACGATCTTCTAAAGTTAAACCCAACCTCAGCACATTCGGCGATAAATACAAGCTGCTAATCCTATTTACATAGAAGCTATAAATCAAGAGCCAATTTAACCTTTTTGTAGAACGTAGGAAAAACCTACCCGATCGACGAAAAGTACCTCCAGAGTAAAAAAGACTATTGCGAAAGATACGTTTTAACAACGAACCTCTCATAAAAGACTTATCTCCAACAGTTGAAGACCCAAACAATTGCGAAAAGTCCCAACTTTTATTAGACCAGCCGACTTTACTGGTCGAAGACCTGACCCGCCCTTTTTTTTGTTTTACCGAGCGTATTAAACGACCCTCGACTTTTCTTGCTGCAGAGTCTAAAAATTTCTTACGAAAAATCCTTCGTAAAATAAAAGACCCCAATCTATGCTTTTTCTGTAAAGAAGAAATATTACTACGGCCTTTCAAGATAAATAAACGCAAACTCTGCAACCTTTGCTTAATCAACAATTCCTTAGATGCTCCATGCGCGTTACGACCCGCCACAACTTTACTATTAGATAAAAAACGTGAAACTAGCATTTAAATCTTCTTTACGGTGTGTGCGTTTGTGTGCGTGCGTTGACCTCGAACAGGTAAACGCAATTTGTGGCGCATACCTCGATAACAATTAACTTCTGATAAAGCCACTAAAAATTTCTGGATCTTACGCTTCCTGTCCATATCTAAAACGAATATATAGGTCATATATTCTTTTAACGAAAAAATATCACCGCGTGATAAATCTTTTACTCTAACATCTTTACCGAAGCCTAATTGTTGCATTACGAAAAGAGTACGGGCTAAACCTACACCCTTAATAGTCTTTAAAGAAGTAATCAGCTGCTTTTGTAGTTTAAAACCTGTTCCAAAAAGAAAAACCATACTTAACGTTTGAATTGACCTTTACCCTCTTTTCTAATTACGGGAGTACCCGACCAAAGCAGGCCTTTACCTGTATAAGGAGACACAGGACGTAATCGTATAACCTTTGACGCCAAATTTTTTGATTCAAACAAAGTAGAGCAATAGAAAAAAATCTCATGCTGCCGTTGAACTTTACGCACAAAGAAACGCACGTTCTCCGGTCTAACCAAATCTATCTTATGGCTAAAACCTAGATTCAAAGACAAGCAATTACCCTTCTCAACAGAAGACCTATAACCCATACCTATCAAAGATAGCGAAGATGAATTCGGCTGGCTTAAACGAGAAACAAGCTGATCAAAAAAAACAGCTAAAGAGCCCAACTTACCTCGATATACTCGTAAACTCTTTTTATTCGAAGCTTCTAGTTTATAAAGAAACGTCAACTTCTGACCTTCTTTCACAAGAAAACACGAAGCATTAAACAAATAAAAATGAAATTTACCAAAATGAGATACCAAGACAAGGCGGTTACTAGTTTTATCTACTTTAAAGAAAACATCACTATTTATTGATAAACTTTTAGAAAGATAATGCTTCATCTTAAAAATAGATAATACAAAGCAGACGACCGCCTTCCCTATTCCGTAAGGCTACCTCATTCGTTATGACACCAAGCCAAGAATTATGCAAGATCATTACACAAGGGCCTTTATTCAAAGAGAAACGCAAAAGTGCTTTATACGAGTAACCTACACACGCATTCTTCGAAAAGAAGTGAATCTTACGATAATCCACCCCCGTATATCTCGGAATAGCAACAAAGCGACCATTATCACTACGATAACTCAAAATAAAACCCGTAGACTGCAAAATACTTAATATTTGGCTGGAGGTTTTCGATCGCTGAATAGAAATGCTATTCTTGTTACTTTTTATGCCCGATATTAATTGTGAAAAATACTTCTCAATATGAAACTTCATTTAATATACATACAAAAAAGACGACTGAACATAAAGCGAGGTCAAAAAAAGGACCTCTAATAAACGAAGATCTTATAACCATATTAACTATCATAACTTTATATATAGAGCTCTTTTTAGGCGCTTCAAAACAGCGCCTAACAAACATTTATATATAGAGCTCTTTTTAGGCGCCTAAAAACGGCGCCTAACAAACATTTATATGTAGAGCTCTTTTTAATACCGAAGAATTACCAAGAGCTCTTTTGCACACCACGCAGAACGCCTTTTGATAACAAAGAGCGAATCATCAAACGCGACATACCAAAACGACGATGAACACTCTTAGATCGACCCGTCACGACACAACTGTGTTGTATACGTGAGCAATGACCTACTTTACGAGAAAGACTTTCAAGGAGAAAGTTGAATGTTAAAGCCGACGTATTCTTTCGTAAATATAACAGTAAACGCCTTGAAACTTCCGTTTCTGCAAGCAACATACGTCTTTTTCTATCATAACGTAACTTACTTTTCATCTAATCTTTGTATACAAATTGCAAAGGGCTAATACCTAATCGAGAGAAGAATTCGCTGGAAACATGTTTCTCACCTCTATTTTTCAAGACGCATTTTATATCAAAACCCGAAAATCTACGCAAATAAAGACCGATTGGATCTAGGTATTTGAAATCCTCAAATTGGTCAAAACCTATATATAAAACGCCTTTTTCTCGATTATCGCTAAGACCTATCACTTCGTAGTTATAATGATGATTCATAGCTACCGAAAACACGTAATCTAGAAACGAATGAGAAAAAATTGGCGGCAATACAACTTTACAGCCTACAAAACTACCCTTACGCACTTTAAATTGCGATATAGATTTTCGCGCTTTAATCAACCTCGGTTTCGCGCCCGTTAATAGAAATAAAACGTTATACAACAAACCAAGAGATCTCAGATCCTTCAGTGCTTCAGTAAAATTGACATGCACGGAAACTTTAGAGACTTTCGGCACTTTATAATAGTTACTCAAAGAGCTACGACGAACGATATCCGGTTCTACATCTTGCGTGACAAAATGCAACCTAGGTTTACCTGAAATAAAAGCTTTACGCACAGGCTTTTTAACAGAGCTTAAATCTTTTGATAATGCGTTTACCTGCCCTTTTCTAATCATAACTTTCTATGGAGCAGAACAGCAAGTCGGCCGTATTTAGCGTGCCGAACTTCCTGCAAACCCACCCCTTTAAAGCGAGTACCCCTCGGTACTAATTTATCTTTTAAAACAATTCCTAGATTTCTACTAAAACGAATAGCTCGTCCATTTTTGCGAATATGAACGTATTTCGTCGACAGAAGCAACACTTTAACAAGCATTCCTTTCTTAAATTTCGAGTTAGGAAGAGCCGTTTGTACCGAAGCTAGCGTTATAGAAAGAGGCTGACCATACTTACCGCGCGACGGAAAAATACCAATACACTTCGAGATCAAAATACCTGTATTATCTACAATATGAATATACGAATTCTTCTGTATCATAAATTTTTATCTAATAGTTTACAAATTTGGGATAACTGTCTGTCATAGGTCCAAGACCCGACGACGCATTACGCTCATGGCGAAAGCGCGGTCTCAAGAAAATAGTGGTCCGACAAGCCAACTTTTTACGAGCGTTAGAAAGTGCCTTTACTGCTTTGGGATATTCTACTCCGCTCAGCTCATATAAAACAAAGCCAGACTCGACCACTTGTATTAAGTGGTCGAAACTACCTTTACCCTTACCCATACGTACTTCCGCCGGTTTAGCCGTAATTATTCGATTCGGCTTAGCGTTAACAAAAATACGTATAGAAGGCTTACGCTTAATTACACGTCCTATAGCTACCCGACCCGCTTCCAACTGACTTGCCGTAACATAACCGGTTTCAATGACCCTCAGACCTATATCTCCCTTAAAATTAAGAAAATCTCTGGATTGATTTCCTTCTTTAACATAAGGCTTAAATGGTTTACGATATTTTGCGTTTAAATTCATAACTTAATAGTCTTATTGACCTACGGGTCTACTAATCAAACTTGATAAAGGCGAGACTCCTGGAGTACTTGTGTAATTCAAATACTCACGTTTCCACAGAAAAGAATACCAAAAATCAAGATTATCAATCTTTGGTTGTAAAATGTTAACCGTAGAACCGTTCCGGTCCACTATACTCGCAGTATCAAATAAAATAATCTTCTTCTTATAAGGCTTTAACACAATACTTTCTTTCATAATTAACTAATACGCTTTAAATTCAACAAAGCAAAGCGACCTAAAAGCTTCAAAAGAGCTAGCTTCAGAGAGAAATAAATTACAACCAACAAGTTACTAACAAATGGTAACCTTTTCACCAAAAACAGCGTATTCAAAATAGAAGGCAGAAAAATGCCATTATAGAATACAAAATTTAGGGACATAACCTTCTTTGTTAATGAAAAATCCTCCAATAACTCCAAATTAGAAAAAGTCAAAGGCATTTGTAAACAGTAACACTTATGAGAACCTATTCCTCGTAAAAAGAGTAAATCCTTTGCAAGGATTGTATCCAAATTCTGCGAACAGAGACTCATCAAAGAGGATCTCGTAAAGTCTCTAAGAGTTCCCTTTACTCTTAAAGAAAACTCAGATAATTTATCCTTCTCTTGATACGAAGGTACAAAGAAAAAAACGAGAACGGTATCTTTTGTAAGAAGCTGCTGAAAAATAAGTTGTCTGAAAAGATTACTAGAATACTGGTACTTTAATTCCGATATTTGGTTCATTAATTTTTTTTTGGAGAATCCGTGCGATATACCCAAACTTCAAAGTGAACTAGACCACTCCGAGTTATTGCTGAAAACTCACCATATTCTACCGAGCAATCAATCGTCTGATAAGGTATAAAACCTTTTTTCAATACAAAAAAGCGCGACCGTTTACCACCACCACGCGAAAGCTTACCTACCCATCTTAACTTTAAACCCGCTAATTTATCTGAGGCAGGCTCCGAATATTTGCTTGACTTCAAAAGCGCACGCCGTATTATATGGAAAAACCAGCCTTTTGTAGATTTCTCCCACCAATTAAAACGCTGATGCTGGTGTAAGAAGGTTCTTTTTCGCTGACCCAAGCGACGCTTATACTTCTGAATCATTAATAAAAATCCAAGACCTTTTGCTAGAAATCTAGGATTTGTTTGAACTTTATCACCCTCTAAAACATGAGTTAAAACATTTACCGACTCTTCCGGTAATCTCATGATACGCGCAACTCCGAAGCGTATAATCTTTGATAAACGGTTGTACCAGAAATGCGTTAGCTCAAAAGGCAGATTCACAACAAAAACATGCACATAAGTCTTTAAAAACGTATGCTTTACAACAACATTTAACAAAAATTTCGTAAAAGCAAGCCGAAGACAACAACCTCGTACATATTCGCGTATCAAAAGATCCTTATTAACCAAATAATTATAATGCGATTTCTCTGACCACCACACGGATTCCCAACCTTGCTGAGTACCCAAACGAAGAACAATAGGCTTACGCTTACTCATTTTTTCTTCTTTATTATATTTTTTTGTTGTTTCATCTTAGGCTTGAAATTTTTACGTGTAGGCGAAAATTCGCCAAAACAAAAACCCAAATGAGATTCTGTAGGCTCTAAAGTAAAAAAACGCTTACCATTATACACTCTGCAACTCTTTCCTAAGAAAAAAGGCACTATACGCGTAGAACGCGAAAAAATTGTTATTTCTACGGTATCCTTAGACTTTTCCACTTTCGGAGACGAAGATAATGGTATTGCCGCCTTATTACTTTCCCTTAAGCCTAACTTGACAATGTGAGAAGGAACATAAATGCTTTTATATAACGAGCGATTAATTGCGAATATATTGCTTGAAAATGCTTAACTGACGCGCCTTTTGTATTTTGCGCTTCTTACTAACAGTAGGTTTACCTTTAGTCAACCAACCCCAAGGACTCACAGAAGGACGACCTGAGGCTCTCTTACCTTCACCGCCTCCGTGTGGATGATCCACAGGATTCATAGCGACACCTCTAACAGTAGGACGCACTCCCGCACGGCGCTTACGACCAGCGGTACCCAAAACCTGGCGTTTATGGTAGACGTTGGACGCTCTACCCAAAGTGGCGCGCGAATGCATTGAAATTTTGTAAAACCGCTTCGACGGCAATTGAATCAAGGCAACTTCACGCTGATAATCTATAAAGCGTAAAACACAAGAGGTACCCGCGGATCGCGCGAAAATACCGCCTCCGCTCTCGACAACTGCAACATCGAAAATATTTAGACCAGCACGCATACACCTAATAGGCGCAGAATAACCCTGTTCCAGCATAACGTTACGCCTCAGGTCGCTACTGCTATAATTATACAAAATATCTCCCTTCTGTAAACCTTCTGGAGCCAAAATATAAGACAATACCCCAAAGGGATAAGTAACCAAAGCTACAAAACAAGAGCGAGTGGCTATAGGGCACCGTTCGACATTCACAACAAATAAATGCGAACCAATTTTACGATTAGAGTCAATATATCGATGTAACTTCTTAGTCCCTCCACCTTTATGAGAAACAGTTATACGACCTGACGAGTTACGTCCTGCTCGACTTTTTTTGAAGTACAACAGCTTACGCTGCACAACTCGCGTACTAGGACTCTTGACAATCAAACTATGACGCGTTGAAACCTTTAAAAAAATACTAAACTCTTGCATTAAGCGTTTTTACTACTCTGGTGAACTCTTACAGACGAATTAAAATTCTTACCTTTATAATTAGAAGAAACCTTCGGTTTTGTAGGACTTCTATTAAGGCCTTTACGTAGAGTATTGCCGCTTTTACCCTGGCCAGGTCTAGGTATAGGTTTATAACCAGCACCCCGACCCATAAATTTTGGGAACTTTTTACCCAATTTTACCAGGTTATAATATTTCGGCTTCCGCCTCGAAAAACGCAACGAACGAGCGAGCTTATAACGCTCTACATTTTTATTCATGATTACACTAAAACCTCTGCCCACAATATCACGAACAAAAGCCAAATGACGACCAACAAAATTAACTCGATTCTTTACTCCTATCGTACGTCTCGGACTACGAAAAAGCATCCGTACGCTACGTCTTAAAGCCACATCTTTGAACAAATACACCGGACGCTCTATACTTTTTCTAAAGCGTTTACGCCGACCGGTTTTTCTGGTATTTATCCACACGAAAGGTCGCAATAGCGTAACCGCTCGCTCAACATAAAGCTTCCACGAAAAACCCGCAGATTTTAATTGATAACCCAAATCTACCAAATCTGTGAAAGTACGTCCTGCCAAGCCATGCTTTTGACTAATTCTGGCCAACTTCTTACAATACAACAATTTATCTAAAACGATGCTCTTATTCTTATCGTTATTTTTTATCATACCATCTTCGAAAAATGTCGCTTTAAACGACGCAACTGATATCTCATTTCGCCCTTCTTACGAGGGCGAGGAGTACCATACTTTGATCGGCTATTTCGCCTTTGTACTAAATAGTGACAATCGAAATGACCTCGAACAATATGATACTTCACTCCAGGCAAGTCTTTTACCCTACCTCCTCTAATCAAAACTACAGAGTATTTCTGAAGCTTATGCCCTTCTCCACCGATATAAGCCGTAACAATTTGCTTTGTTGTTAAGCGAACACGGGCTATCTTACGCGTGGCAGAATTAGGCTTACGAGGCGTGGTTGTATAAACTTTTGTACAAACACCTTGTTTTAAAGGTGCCGATAACGCACGCTCTTTATTCAAACATCTAGAAATGTTCAACTTAAGCGCACGTGATTTGAGGGCTCGAAATTTACTTACACGTACTTTACGCGACAACTGATTTATTGTGACCATTTTCTTTTCTTTACTAAGACACTAAAAGCCTAAACTGTATAGCGCTTCATTAGTATTACACTTATATAAAAATTATATCTATACTGGTCTAGGTCTAGGTCGTAGACCCCGACCCCGACCTACGCCACGGCAACTCCATATAGAACAAATAGCTTCTTAAATTTCTTTTAGTTTTCATATAAAAATTTTCGTCCGGATTTCTCTTACACCCCACTCTTATATACAAAGATACTCAAAACACCGAAAAGTTTGCAAGCAAAAAGCTAAAAAATTTTTGAAAAAACTCTTTTTAGAGCAACTTTTAGAAAAAAGTTTGCAAGCAAAAAGCTAAAAAAAGTTAACCCGCGACCTTTAACGCTCAAGCACTAAACAAAGCCATACAAACGTTTTCATTCGCCACAGAATTCTCAAAAAGCCACATATTAGCCTTCTCATTATAACAAAGCAACAAACCTTGAGTCGGCTTGTGCGTACTAGAAATTATCTCTTTATCAAAACGATTTAGATATAAATTCAACTGAGATAAACCTAGAAAAATACTCGAACGATCCGCTTTCAGCTTAAGCTCCACGATTAAATATCGTTTAGTTTGTTGAGAATAAAAAACACAGTCTGGGAAATAAACGACTCCTGCCGGAGAACAAATTTCGGCATACGATCCTTCCGGCTGAAAAACCCAGTCTGGACCTAAAAAAGATTGATTTTGCGATAGAAGCTGTTCGCGAAGTTGATTCTCATTAATCTTACTCATACTTGGCGTAAAGCTTAAAGCCCTAAAATCGTAAGTCGCTTTCAAATGAACATTACGCGCGTTTTGAGTATTTGACGCAAAAATCGAATCAGATATCCTTGCATTAAGATTCCTAGTCGTTATTCGATCTGTAGATAATAAAAAATCGACACATTCTGAAAAACGCCGAGGCGAATTAACTAGCTTTATATTAGTTTTATTACCCATAATTAACAAGTGCCCTTTATTAATGCGTATATCTAACCCTGCAAAAAACGCTTCCGGAGTTTGATTCGAAGGAATCCAAAGGTGAACAATCTTGTAGAGACCCACAAAACCGTATAAAGTACGCTTTTTATACACCCCAGAATGAGTCTCGGCTAGACGATCCTCTAAAAATGCAAACATTCTATTAAGCGTCAACCCCTCGCTACGGCTATTTTCGATAATTCGACCCACATTATAAGCCAACACCAAATTAGAACGTACCTGAATTATTTCGGCTTCTGATAGCGCATTATGTACCTTTTGATACAAACCCACAAGTTTCTCTTCCGAAGGGGATACTTTAGCAGAGAAAAAACGATTCAACAAAAAACCAACACGCCACTTTTGCTTAAACGCATATGGCGTAACAATATGAGAAGTTATTACACAACAATTAATACTACCTAATCTTAACATCAATATTTCTTTGATTACTCAAAATTAATCAGATTTTGGAAAAAGCCCCAATATAGAATCTGAAGGAAGATAAAATTTTTTAAGGAGTTTCGTAGACCAGCCCCCTATCAGACAAACGCATAAAAAGTTTCCACCCCAAATTCAAAAAAAATTTTGAAAAAACTCTTTTTAGAGCAACTTTTAGAAAAAAGTTTCCAAGCAAAAATTAAACAATAACGAAGAGACTAAAAACACCGAAAAGTTTCCACCCCAAATTCAAAAAAAATTTTGAAAAAACTCTTTATAGAGCGATGTTTAAAAAAAAGTTTGCACCCCAAAATCAACACGAATATATCGCTTCACAGTACCCTTATTTTTGCTATAATAATAACGAGATAAACTCCACTCTTCTAACGTTAGACCCAAACGAAGCAAGTGAACCACACCCCCGCACCTAACCTATAAAAAACACGTAAAATAAAGTCCCGCACGATTACAAACACGACCTCTTTAAATAAAAAACTTTCAAATCGACTCATTCACAGCATCCAGCTCTTCTTGAGTTAACTTCTGATGAGGCCAGCCCCAACGCTCGCTATGTGCCACAATAAAAGCCGACATTTGTTCTGCCGTACACTCATAGTGGTCTCGATTATTCTGGGGTCGCACAAAAATGGCAGGCAAAAGAGCCCTTAGAAGAGCCAAATGCTCCGAAGACATTCTAATAACGAAATCTATCTTTAATCCCGGAACGCTAGTCGCATGAGAAAGCAACCGTGACTTCTTAAGTGGTTCGTTAACATCTCCGTCTTTTTTATTTTCCAGAGAATCTCCTTGCTTCGTCAGACCGTTCACCTCATATCCATAACAATACTCGGACCCTATCTGCAGATATTCCCATAGGCGTACTTTATGGCGTTTATTCGCAATGATAATTTTCAGTCTGGTAATCTTATCGCGACATGCAGATAACTCGGAGGCCATTTTCGCCTGGCGTAACTCAATCCAACGCTCATTAAGTTCTATAGAAAGAGGGCGGTTATAAGACCGAACAAATTGAATTGCCAGCTCGAAAGATAGCCAAGTGCTACCTGTTCGACCCATAAAGGATCGCACTCCTATGCCTATATTCTCGTTAAAATAATCGACCAAATCAGAATTTCTATCAAGCCACTGTCCAACACGACACCCCAAAAAACGGCCTAAGGACGTCCCATTAACGAACCAATCCAAAGAAATCTCCAAAGCGTACTCCTCGTCTTTACTTCGAAGCATGATAGACTTGCGCTCTTTCAAGTTAGCCTTTTCCCAAGACGCATTATCTTCTTTTGTCGGAGGGCTGAAAAGATAAAAACCTACACCAACATAATCCACCTTAGGCGAATATTTAGCCATACAAAAATCCACGCCTAACACGGCAGCAACAATAAAAATAACAATAAACATCAAATCATGATGTAAATCGATTATACCCTCCATCGACGGAGTAGCAGAGTCTTGGAACGACATTTCCCAAGCCTCCGGCGAATCACAACTAATACTAAATACTGAAAACAACAAACTACTAAATAAGAAACTGCTTAAAAATTTTTTACTATTCATATTGCTTTACAAAAATTAGAACAGACAAACGACGTTTTATTGTCATCAGTCTCCTAAGGGGCGATTAAGACGCACCTTCTTTAAATAGATGAAAAAAACGTAAGGTCTCAGCTACATTCTAAGTAGCTTACCAAAGAGACGATTACAAACACCCTTTTTAAAAAAATCAAAAAGACACAATGCCCCAGTGGGGGAGGGCACCTTGAACTCTCTGCTACACTCAACGCTCCCAAAACAAAAATGACCTTTTCTCGACCCACCATATTAGCTTACTTTCAATTTTGACTTTTATTTCGCAGTTTTAAGCCCTGCGCTTGAGTAGCCCGTACGATACCTGGTCCCCGACCAACGACCTCCAAGGCCTCTACTTGTGTCAACCCGAAAGAAGCCAGTAACCTCACAACTCTTAGCAAACGCTCAACACGCGCTAATAGAAACGAAGCCACAATACTTAACAACGAGGAAAAACAGTAACTGAGGCTAAAAAATTATATTTATTAAAAACCCTGCACACAACGCTCCTTTTAAAAACTTTATGCAACACGAATAACTCGACTGAAAACAAACCCAAATCCAAAAAATAACTAAAATCTAGTCCAATAAAAACACCTCATAAATAGTAACTCTTATCAATACTACCCTTTACGCCGAAAAAACATCAGGGGTAGCACATGATGTTTTTAACGAATACCCGAAAACCCTTGTTAAAGTGAATTTTCTAACAACTAACCTATTTCGGCATTGTACTACCAAACGCCATTTCAAAGAACGAAAACCTGCTTTTTTTAAAAATATTTCAATTTTTCAGAAAAAATCCAAGGAAAACTTTTAGGAGTCAATCCTTATTAAGTAGTAAACAAAACATACCAGTTTTGACACTTTTTTTGTTCAAATTTTTGCAAAAATCCAAAACAAACTCTATATAAAAACCAACAACAAAGTAAGTTATTTCCATTTAAAAGACCACGACTTATCGTTACTTTCATACCTCACAATTATCATCTACGTATACTGCTGCATTTTGTAAGCAGGAAAGTTAAAACTTTCACTTCCAAAACTTTTTCGAAAAAAAAACTTCAGGACGCTGCTTTTTAGTATAAGTAAGCTCAACGTATTACTACGCGTACACTTTTTACCTATCATTAAAGATGTTCTAGTCTAGAACATTATACAAAAGATTTTCTTGAGAAATCTTTCTCGCTTATATGCTGTCAGCGATTATGATATCACAGTTTAGCTACTCTGCGTTGCTCTTGATAAAACAACAGAAACACCATTGACTGAGCTAATCCGGTCCTCTCGTACTAAGATTAGATACTCTCGATCTTTTAGAAAATAGTAGATAGAAACCGAACTGTCTCACGACGTTCTGAACCCATTTCACGTACCGCTTTAATCGGCGAACAGCCGAACCCTTGGGACCTTATTCAGCCCCAGGATGCGATGAAACGACATCGTACTTTATATAGAGCAAATTTAAGAACTCACTCCGTGTAATTTATAATGAAAACACGGCAAAACGAAAGGTTTAACCAATTTCGTAAAATCATCTCGAGAATTCGCCGTAATATACAGTCGAAATCCTTTTTTACCCGTTTTTTTGTTATTATCTGTGTGGATATTAACTTCGAATTTGAATGCTTTGCCTAAAGCGTCCGCTAACCTCTCATTCTCTTTTAACGTAAATCCCTGCGTGTTCAGGTAATAACCGCTTCTCTCTTTTGAACCATCGTCCATAAACCACATTGCGACCGTCTCCGCGTTTAACCAACGGTGAATCAATTTCGGTACAACTTTTCTGCGCTTATTTGTTAAAGAATCTATCCTATAAAACACATCCGCATAAAAAGTAAAAGAAAGGTGGCCATATGTAGCAAAGCAAACCGATTCCCGATTCTCGGCACCTCCGCCTGTGATATGTCTTATTCGAGGCTCGGTCCCACACCAATCCCTGAAAATATCGTATAAAAATTCAATATACAGCCGACTACCTATTTTTTGCTCGAATTTAAGATTGTAAAGAGGCACTTTGGCACCACTCTTACGCAAACAGGAATCTCCCAACAAAGTACCAATTATTATATTTTTCTGTTGATGAGTTAATTTGAGTCTAGTTTTTAATTCTTTCAATTTATTAGAATTCATTTATTTTTTGCTACTCTATTTTCTACTGCTTACTATAACAGTAGAAACCAACTATTTCTAGTCGGGTTAGACCATATCATCATCTTGATAAATCGTAAACGACATTACAAAGAGCACCGCGTGTGGTCGTTGGGGAGCCGCCCAAAATACATTTTTTGAACGTTTCCTGCTGATTATCACTCTTATTACAAGGATTTTCCAGCATACAGCAATGTACGTACTATAATCATCACTAATTATAAGCCCCGATGTCTTTGAGGTGCCAAACAATTCCGTCAATTAGAACTCTCAAGAATCATTAGCCTGTTATCCCTGGCGTACCTTTTATTCGTTGAGCGATGACCTTTCCACTCAGCATCATCGGATCACTATGGCCGACACACATTTATGTACATCCCTGTACGAATTGTTATTCTAACAGTCAGGCAATCTTTTGCCATTACACTCTACGGTATGTTTCCGACATACCTGAGATTGCCTTTGCGCAGCTGCGTTACACTTTAGCAGCTATCCGCCCCAGATAAACTACCCTTCTTTGATTATCTGTATAAAACATTAGTAACATTAATAAACGAAAAGTGGTATTTCACTTGAGTCTAACCAAATAGCTGGCGCTATGGGATCTTCGACTACCACATATACTAAATAACATCCATTAATGTACAGTCAAAGAATATAGTAAAGGTGCACAGGGTCTTTTCGTCTAGCTATTTTTACTACGCATCTTCACGTAGAATTCAATTTCGATGGATCGATTCTGGAGACAGCAGACAAGTTATTACGCCATTCATGCAGGCCACTAATTAGGTGGCAAAGAATTTCGCTACCTTAGGATCCTCAGAGTTAGGACCGCCGTTTACAGGGACTTATTTTTGAAACACAATATTTCTCCATTTTGTCTTTCTGCACCGGGCAGGCGTCAGACCTTATACATCATCTTTCGATTTAGCAAAGTCCTGTGTTTTTGATAAACAGTTACAAGTCTCATTTAGTGTCACCTTGTTAAAGGTACTCCTTCTCCCGAAGTTACGGAGCCATTTTGCCGAGTTCCTTCAGAATCGTTAGCCCAAAGCCTGAGTATACTCTACTCGCTCACCTGTAGCGGTTTTAGTACGGTTAAAAGTGCAATAGTTTTTTCTTGAACGTTACCGTGCTCTTGCTATAATCTATAAACGCACACAGTATCGTTGTCACTAAAACACATACCCATCGAAGCGCAAATACTGCGACTCCTTAGGGGCCGGATTATAAATTGGAAATTTAGTTACTCCAAAAAAACCTTGAGCTTACGGCCTTAATGATTACAACATTAATTCATTCTACTCATGTCAACATTTTCACTCCTGAGCTACCACTAATCTCACGATTAATTTTTCAATACAGGACGTTCTTCTACCATAACTTTTTCAAGTTATTCATAGTTTCGGTGTATTGCTTGAAACTCCCTCATTTTCGATATCATAGCGCTACAAAATAGGTGAGCTGTTACGCTTTCTTTAAAGGATGGCTGCCTCCAAGCCCACCTTCCTATAATCAACACACTAAAACAATCTTTTACTAAGCAATACTTAAAGACCTTAACCTATGATCTGGGCTGTTTCCCTCTTGACATTAGACCTTTGCACCTAACGTCTGACTATTCTTTTGAGTATTCTAAGTTTGCCTCGCATCAGTAAAACTTTAGGTTCCCATCAGCGATACAGCGCTTTACCCCTCTATGGCCAGGTCTACGACCTACGGCCTACAAGAATGCATTACCTAAATAATTTTCGAAGAAAACCAGCTATTTCCGCGTTTGATTCGCCTTTCACGCCTATTCACAGATCATCCCAACTCATTGCAACGAATACGGGTTCGGTCAAAAACCTGCCCATGAATAGATCACGCGGTTTCGGGTATAATATAGATTACTCTCTTGTCTTTTAAAACTCGCTTTCGCTGTGCTTTTTAATACTCGCAACCTACATTAAGTCGTTGACCCATTATACAAAAGGTACGCAATCACAAATAAATTGCTCTTACTGGTAAACCGTATTCAATTTCAAGTCTATTTCACTTCTCTTGTTCGAGATACTATTTCAACGTTCCCTTACGGTACTTTTCGCTATAGATAATAAAAGGTATTCTTTCTTAGAGGGTGGTTCCCCTGCATTCAAACAACATTTCATTTATCGTTTTACTTATAAGAAATTATTAGAAAAAAGTTACAGGGCTATCACCTTATATTGCAAAACATTCCAGAATTTTACTTTCTCTATTAAAAAATTCTGAATTCGCTCGCCACTACTATCAGCTTCTCGGTTGATTTACTTTCCTTGCGTTACTAAGATGTTTCAATTTACGCAGTTCAGTTAACAAAAATTGTTAAGTTTACTCGAAGAAGACTCTTAGCTTTCCAGTATATTTCTACTAACTAAGAATTATGTTTTTCCATTCTACGCCTTTTATTTCATAGTTTTCCATTAAATACGTTATAAAGTCATAGGATAGGTCCACTCAGGAACCACCGGACAAAAGCAAAGCCAATAAGCGAAGCTTGCCTGTGCCGACAAGACGATTTTCGCGCCTCTTAAATTCTAAACTTATACTTAATAATATTAACGACTTTAGTTAATATGTTGGTCGTAGACCTATGTCTTAGCTCTTAAAGGCCTTAACTTTTTCACTGTAAAAAGAGTTCAAAGTAGACATTAGAGAGTCGTCTAAAGCCTCTTTCTCTTTTATTTCCTGTAAAACAGCAGCATGATCCTTTAACATAGCAGTTAAAACGAACTCTTGAAAATCGCTAATTTCCGACACTGTTAATGTGTCGAAAAAACCTTTCACACCACCAAAAATAAGAAAAACCTGCTGTTCAACAGGCAGCGGCGTAAACTGTGTTTGCTTTAACATTTCTGTTAAACGGCTACCACGATCTAGTAAATAACGCGTAGCTGCATCAAGATCAGAACCGAATTGCGAGAAAGCCGCAACTTCACGATACTGTGCTAACTCTAATTTTAGTGTACCAGCAACCTGCTTCAAAGCTTTAATTTGTGCTGCAGATCCAACACGACTTACAGAAAGACCCACACTAATAGCTGGACGTACACCTCTGTTAAAAAGCTCAGTTTCTAAGAAAATCTGACCATCTGTAATCGAAATAACGTTTGTCGGAACATAAGCCGATAAATCACCCGCTTGCGTTTCGATAACAGGTAAAGCCGTTAGAGAACCTGCTCCAACTTTATCACCCATCTTTGCTGCACGCTCTAATAAACGAGAGTGGATGTAAAAAACATCTCCTGGATAAGCTTCACGTCCTGGAGGACGACGTAGTAATAACGACATTTGACGATAAGCAACTGCCTGTTTACTTAAATCATCGTAAATAATTAAGGCGTGCATTCCGTTATCACGGAAAAACTCTCCAATAGCACAACCAGAATAAGGCGCTAAGAACTGTAGAGGTGCCGGATCCGACGCCGTTGCTGCAACAACACAAGTATAATACATTGAGTTGTTGTCCTCTAGAACACGAACGAACTGAGCTACAGTCGAACGCTTTTGACCTACCGCAACATAAATACAATATAGTTTCTTTGAATCAACCGTACCCTCATGTAATACACGTTGGTTCAGAAAAGTATCTAACGCAATAGCCGTCTTACCAGTCTGACGATCACCAATAATTAGCTCACGCTGACCACGACCAATTGGAACTAAACTGTCAACACACTTTAAACCTGTTTGCATAGGCTCGTGCACAGACTTTCGCGGAATAATACCTGGAGCCTTTAACTCAACTCGACGACGCTCTTCAGCGTTAATTACGCCTTTACCATCAATCGGAATACCTAAACCATCAACAACACGCCCTAACATAGCACGTCCTACTGGAACATCAACAATAAAATTAGTACGGCGCACTAAGTCACCCTCTAAAATTAAACGGTCGTTACCAAAAAGAACAACACCAACATTATCATTTTCTAGGTTAAGTGCCATACCCTTTACACCACTAGAAAATTCCACCATTTCACCCGCTTGGATGTTTTGCAATCCATAAACACGAGCAATACCATCACCAATTGATAGCACCGTACCCACTTCTTCTACATTTAAGTCTTGATAGTATCTCGATATACGCTCTTCTAATAATCCTGAAAGCTCGCTTTGAAAATTCATTTTTTTAATTTTGGTCTTAGACCTAAAACCAAGTCACTAATCCGCGGCTCCCACAAAGTTCACCCGACCCATTGACCCAAAAATACCAACAAAAAAGAAAAACTTTTTGTTACAAATAATTAAACTCTACCCTTCTAATGTTAAGCCCAAGCGGAGCAAGTGAGCCAGCCACACCCCCGCAAACGCTAATCTATAAAAACACTTAAACCCGTAAAAAACAAACATTGAAGACGGCAGGATTCGAACCTACGACCACCTAAGTGAATAGATTTACAATCTACCGCCATAGACCGCTCGGCCACATCTTCAATGATTCAAACTTTACTTTTTAGATTTAGAAAACGACCTAAAAAGCGCAGTATCTCCTTCAATAATAGCCTCAATCGAAAGATCTAACAATAAACGTATTACTTTCTTATACGAAAAACCTACTGTTAGAGGTACTATCTCCGCATATTTACGAGACCCCATATTGAACTGCGAATCCGCAAATATACACGAAATAGTATCCAATTTCAAAGCTTCGGATACAGCATAATTGTCTTTCGGCGTGTCAAAGATAACTACGACCGAAGGATAATCCGACACATTCAAGATACTGGTTCCTGTTTCTAAGAACAAATTAGGATTCAAATCCTTGCTAAATTTCCAATTTGTTAGAGTACCAGGAAACCAATTACCCTCTTTCAACGTAACAGAATTTGCGTTAAATCTTAATCTTCCCGATATTTGATCGTATAAACTCAAATCAGAAACACTATGCTGAGTCACAAAATAGAAATGAAAACCTCCACAAGCTAAACTCCGCAAAAACTTCAAATACTGTTGCAAAAAGAAAGACGAAAAACGTAAATCTAAGTAAAACGAAAAAAGGTATTCGCAGTAAAGAAAATTCGACAAATTCCTATTCCACGAAAACTTAGTTGAAATGATATGGCAATCATGCTCATAAAGAACTTTGTAAGTGCTTTTCGTCGTATAAGTCCGTAGAAAAATGCTTTTATTCACAATACGTTATCCGAAGAAAAAAATTACTCCCATTCTAATGCGCCTTTAAGCCATTCGTACACAAAGCCCACAGTCAATATGATAAGAAAAAACGCCATTACCCAAAAACCCAAATAGCCTACGTTAGCCGCCGCAGTACACCAAGGGAAAAGATAAATTATCTCCAAATCGAAAATAATAAACAGTATCGCTACTAGGTAAAACCGCACATCGAACACCGTACGAGCATCGTTGAAAGGGTCGAAACCACATTCGTAAGCAGACAATTTTTCTACAGAAGGACGTTGAATCGCTATAACAAACGACAGAAAAAAAATTACACAAGAAAGCGCAAGGCTCACGAAAAAAAAAATTGCTAACAAAAAGAAGTATTTCATTTTAATATTTTACTGACCCATAGGTCATAGGTCATGGTCTACGACCAGAGACCAGAGACCAGGCCCATTAAGTCCTAGAAGGTAGGCTTAGGTCTACGCCCGACCCTGCCTTTAACTTTAGCGCTTCGACTTCAAAAACATTCCCAAAATATCTTGCGGAACTTTCGAAGGCAAGTCACGAAAAATTTCATTCGAGTAAGGATAACGTACAACCGATACAGCTAAACTACGCGAATCTATTTCTAAAAATTTAGGAGGCAGACGGAAAAGCAAATCCTGTTGAACTTGATTTAAACGCCCCATAAAATACAGTTTCGAAAAGATTCTGTACTTACGACTCGATAAATCCGTCGGCTTCGAATATAAAGTAAAAAACATCTTTTTCAAAAGTCTGTTAAAGACATACTTGTTTGCCAAAGAACCTTTGTACTTCAATTTATTACGCGAACGCTTTCTGTACCAATGGCGAAAACGACCCTTCCAACCAAGAAAATTGTTATAATTTCTGAAAGAAGAACATTTTCTACTCAAATATCTCTTTCTATTATTTAGTTTCTTGTTATCGGCTAGCAAATGAGCCATCGCCTTTAACGGGTGACCTTTCGAGCCAGCATGTTCCAAGTTTCGGCGAGAATAACGACGGCGCAACCTCATGAAAGACGAGTAAGTAACCTTATAAATCACCGTACGCAAATCTGTTCGCTTATACGAATAATGCTTCTTAAAACGACCCCACTTGTAAAGATGTAAGATACGAAACAAACGGTTGAAACGCCATTCATTATAATAGCTTGCTTGCTTTTTACTTTTACGTATCTTTGAAAAAGCCGGATCAAGCACACTAACGTTACGACAGGACACAAACCCACCGCTAGTACTGCTATTAAGATTAGGTCTAGGTCTACGACCAACACCAACCGACCCCGCCACTGAAAAACCTCGCAACTTTCGGTAACGAGAAATTCCTTTTTTCGATCGCATAAAGAACAGGCGAGAAAGAGCTTTTTGGTCTAGAGAATAATTAAGACGAGAACTATTAATTCTAAATTCCGAAAAGTCCTTTACAAAAGAACCCAAATTCTTCGAGATAGTAGAAAATTTCGTAAAGGAGCTCACTAACAATCGTTTAACTGCTAGCTTTGCAACATATTCGACGTTACCTTGATGCATAGGTCTACGACCAGCATCACCCTCGAATTTACGCGACAACTCGTAAAACAACGGCAGAAAACCCAAAAGACGGCGATAACCTATATCGGCACTAGCCTTCGACCCCCTAGCAGTTTTAAATTTGCCGCTATCTAAAGACGCTTTACAGAATCGTTTCGCTTTTCTAAAAAATTTGATCTTATTACCTAAAATAAGATCATTAGACGACCACCTCGAATAACGTTTATAAAAAAACAAAAATTGCAAATAGCTTTTATCGACATATCTCGAATACAACTTATGCACATAAATGTTACGCCAACTAGAAGAGCACGACCTTCCAGGTCGGAGACTTCCAACAAGACTCTTTAAAATAAACTCTTTCTCTACCGACTTACTAAAAACTTTAGATGCAGGCTTTTTATTAATCACCTGCACAGACTGTAAAACCTTCGTAGAAAAAGGAAAGTTGAGACTCCCAATATCTTTTCTCTCCATAAGGCTCTCCTGGCAGGTCATGGGTCTACCGACCAGGGACTCCGAAGAACTACCTCCGTACACTTTCAGAAAAGACAAAAGACCATCAAATCTGGAACGCAAAACTGAAAGCGAACAATTATTTCCACGTCTTACAGAAGAACTAATAAAAGGCCGAAAAACTTTAGGATAAAAAGAAGCACGAGGATCCGACCCTAGAGCACCTTTCTTAGAAGTATCTCCGACATCCTGTGCCTCCACTTTATTCAATAGATGCTTTCTAGAAACAAAAGTTTCCGTTAATAACCGCTTCGTAGGATAAGCCGTGCTCTTTAATTTAGACCTCAATCCGCCCTGTTTAGAAAATTTGCTTCTTTTATAATTGCTCCGTACCTTTCCCTTGGAATTGGGCTTAAAGCTAAACTTCGAATAACCCTTGGAGAAGCTCTGCGAAAATCGTCGCTTCTTAGGTTTTCGTAGTGAAGACTTATGCAAAGCAGCGTCCTTATTCCAAAAAGCAAAAAAGAACATACGACCCTTTTCAGGCAAGAATTTACTCAAAAACCGAGAGCGCTTTACGCGACGACTGCCCTTACGATAACGAACAAAATCGATTTTGTTAGAAGAACCTTTTATAACCCTCGAAAAAGACAACCAACGTGAAGAAAACATACCCGAGAAAAGAGACTGATTAAAACCATCACCCTCGTTTAAACGACTTTGAGTCGTCACAACACTGGATTCGAAGTTCCTCTGCGTTTTGGACAAGAGGCGCTTATAGCTTTTATCCTGCAACGACAATTTGATCGGTAAATTTGCTCTTCGTTCCCTCTTATGCAAATTAGTAAGCATAGCTCTAGGTTTACAACCAGCACCAGGCAGGTCATAGGTCTTCGACCCACCGACCCCTGCACCTACATCATTTAGAAACAGGTCACTCGGGGGCGGAGACTTGTCGCCCCCGCGTTGCGCACCGTACAAGCTACCTCTTCGATGAGCCTCCTTATTCAAAGATCGGCGGAGGTACAACACATGGCGAGCGTTCGTGAAAAGAACGTTATAGCCTTTAGCTGGTACTTTTGACCAAACGCCGTCCTTTATTTTGTTTAGCCGACCTAAACTCAAAGACCAAAATAAACGATTACGCTTCTTACGCTTGGCCACTATTTCTTTAAAAGTTAGAGCTTTTGTTTCCGCCTTCCATCTCTTAGTCCACGAAGGTGGGAACCAACGAAAGTTCTTATACGTCCAACCACCATAACGCTTATTTATGCTATCGATATAAAGAGAGTGTTTATTCTTATATTTTATCAATCCGTAATTGAATACCGACCTGTTCGTCTTTTTGTCTAGATTAGCTATCTTTTCACGCCACTTCGACAATCGCGCATTTTTACGATTGAATACTGGAACAATTGCACCCTTTTTATCCGAGAAATTCTTAAGATTGTAGGTTCGCAAATGAAAATCCTCCAAAAATAATTTTTCAATTGCCTGAAGCCAGTACATGTTTACCCTAAACCGACCTATAAAGCTACTTACGCTAATCACGTCCCCTAGCTGAACTTTACAACCTATACTCGATACGGCGTGCCCGTTTAAACTAATATGTCCATGAGAAATCAACTGGCGAGCAGAAGAATACGACGGAACAAAACAAGAAGAAACAAGAAGACGACCTAAATGCATCTCAAGACGCAAACCCGCTGCATACAAGCTCAGCGGCTTTTTATAAGAATCAAATAACTTCAGTAATTGCTTCTTTCGAAAGTAGCCGTACTTTTCTCGAAAGAATTGTCGAGTTTCTAAACTTAATAAGAAATATGAGAACGTATATTTTCTATTCATACCTAAATATGGCCCTCAAAACACAGAAGTTACTTAAAAGTGCCGTAATTATGCACCTCCTTAGTCATGTTGTCGGCCGAAATCATATTAGGAGAATTACGCGAGACAACATCATCGGAATAAAAAGTACTCTGACGTAAAGAAAGCTTTGAAAGATCTACGCGCTTTGAAGCCGCATCTTGTGCGGTCTTTGGCAATACTGCCGAAGAAGACCTTCGTAAATAACTTTGACGGACTAGGAATCTTAATTCGTAAGACATAACTATCTTTTCTTTATTTTGGTCTACCCTCGTGCCTTTTAGCCTTCTATAAGCTCTAAATCAGCATTATAGAAATGCATTATCTTCTTACAAAGAGTTGCTCTAGGCAACACCTCTGCGAAATCCGTAGGAAAACGTGCTACAAAAAAAGGATTCGTAAAATAGGCATCCGAAGCTACTTCTGTATAATGCTTAACAGAAAGCGAACCTGTATACTCTTGAAAAAGAAGACTACAAAAATCCGCAAAGAAAGCATAATAATACGACACCGTCGACTGAACATTCGATTCCTCAAAAATCGAGCGCAACAAACAAACTACTGATGGCGTAAGAACTAAACTAGACGAACTACTATCAGAAGAACCTTGACCAGAACCTATACTATACAAACGCTTCTGATAAAAACCTGAAAGACTCTTACCTTCCTCTGAATCATCATAAGAAAGCTTTGCACGCACACTATTATTAGAAGCCAACCAACTATTTAGAAGTTGCTGCTCATAGAACAACGTATCAACTAAATTTCTTTGAAACAAAAACGTATTCTCAGCAAGAAAAGACGCCGTCATATCAAAAACTTCGGATACAGAAGCGTCTATCTTCTGCAAAATAGCCTCTAAACGTAAACTCTGAACAACGTCTCCAAAAATTTCCGTCACGAAGTTCTTAAAAGCAGACAGTTCTGCAGTATAGTCTAGCATTTTACGATACGACTCGTTTATGAAATGAAGACCTATAAACAAATCAATATAGCTTTTACTACTTGCCGTTTCGATTTCAGAAGAATACTGGTTAAACTCTTCTGTACCAATATCTCGATGCATGTGAATTATGAATAAATAAGCCGCGAATAAAATGACAATAAACGTTTCTTCCGAGAAGAATAGCATATCCCAAAAGGATGTCGAGCTAGTAAACGAATAGAACAAAATGATAAGGTAAATACTCCATAGAAAATAGCTTAGAGATGACATTATTTTATTTTTTTGCTTTGTAGGTCTAGGTCATAGGTCATGGGTCTACGACCAGAGACCAGGGACCAGCACCAGTACCCATATATTACCGAACAAAAATTTATTCGATTGAGTTATCGCTTTCTAAGCGTTAAACAATATAAAAAACAGCTCAGTCAATATCGCTGGTTCAAAAAAATACGCAACGATAACGAAAACTGAAAAGCTAATCAAAAGTGCACAATACCGCTCTGGCGGCTTGTAGCTTATCCAATGACTTAGAGAAGCGTCGAACCACATTATACGTATAATCCGCAGATAATAAAACATAGTAAGAACTGATAAAATCAGCGCGACCATACCCAAGAGGTAGTTCTTACTGTCAACCGTAGCCAGTAGCACATAAAATTTAGCGAAGAAGCCTGACAATGGCGGAATACCCGCCATAGATGCTATGAAAATCATACCCGAAACTGAGAATAACAAATTCTTCTGAGCTAAATTCGAGAATTCTATAAAGTACATGGATCTATACGAACGATCTATTAACGGACGCATAGAAGTTACAATACCGAAAAATCCCACAGTAGTTACCAGGTAGATCAAAACGTAAAAGAAAAACGCTTGCATAGCGTATGCCGACTCTATCGAACAAAGACACAATAGCATAAAACCTACATGTACAATACCACTATAAGCTACAAAACGTTTTAATTTCGTTTGACGTAGAGTACCTATTGCTCCTACGAATAAGGAAGCAATTGCACAAAGATAAACCACGTAAAAAGAGGAATTCACTTGCGAGAAGATACTCGTGAAAAGACGAATTAAGATTACAAGAGTAGTGAATTTTATAACCGTAGCAAAAAATATCGTTGATGGTAACGGAGACCCTTCGTACACATCAGGTATCCAAACGTGGAAAGGTGCTGCCCCTAATTTAAACATCAACGCACTCACTACCAGTGCACTACCAAGTTCTACTAATACCGGCTTAACTATCAAATGATGGTTTAAAATAGCGATATCTTCAAACATAAAAGTACCGTAACTCATATAAATTAAAACGATACCCAACAATAGCATCCCCGAAGCTAAAACCCCTAAGATAAAGTATTTTATACCCGCTTCTGTAGATAACTCGTTCTTACGAGCAAAAGCTGCTAAGATATACAGAACAAGACTTTGAGCCTCTAAAGCCATGTAAAAAGAGATGAACGAGTTCGACGATATCACAAAAAACGTCATAAAGATCGCTAACATTTTTAATAAAGGATATTCAAACAGGTCTAGACCCTCGTATTTATAATAATCCAAACTTAAACAAAACGTTGTAATTAACAACAAAAGCAATATAACTTTACCGTTAATTAGGAAGAAGTTCTGTATAAAATGGTTATCAAAAAGTAACGTTTCTACTTGGTTCAACGCGAACAACGAAATCGTAAATATAGATATCAAGATTCCCAGTTGTAAGAAATCGTTCGAAAAAGACAAAACCGTCAAGTTCTGAGTTTTCCAACTACTTACCGACGCTGAAAAGTACAACCCTAAGGTTAAAAAGAAAACAAGACACAACCCAAAAAAAAGCTCTGGGACTAAAAAAAGAGGAGTTTGAGAAAAATAAGAAAGACAACTCATTCCGTAATACTTCGTCAGGTCGAAGACCTATATAACTTTTAATTTAACGCAAAGATCAAATATCGCCGGATCAGCAGTATCCGTGATGATACTCGGATAAAGACCTATAATCAACGTCAAAAAGATGAAAGGCACGAACATCACATACTCTATAAGCGATAAATCCGTGAAAGTGCTTATATACTTACCACGAAGTTCACCGAAAACAAGACGATTCGCCAACCACATACTATAACCTACGCCTCCTAAAGTACCCATTAAACATAGAAAAGAAGCTAATGCGTTACGTTCAAATGCGCCCAAGAAACATAAAAATTCTCCTACGAAATTACACAAACCAGGAAAACCTATATTGGCTAGCGTAAAAAACAAGAAAAATAACGAGAAATTAGGCATCACTTGCATTAGCCCTCCATAATATTTAATAATCCGCGTATGATAACGATCGTATAATACCCCCACACATAGGAAAAGAGCACTCGAAACGATACCGTGACCTAACATAAGGCTCAAACTTCCGTGTATACCTTGCGGCGTTAAGGCAAACAAACCCACCATAACAACACTCATATGAGCAACAGAGGAGTACGCAATTATCTTCTTTAAATCTACTTGACGTAAAGTAGTCAAAGATGCGTATATCGAACCTATACTACACAACAAGAAGATAAAAGGCATAAAAAAAAAGGAACTCACAGGAAATAATGGTACTGAAAAACGAAGAAAACCATAACTACCTAATTTTAGAAGTATACCCGCTAAAATAACCGATCCTGCCGTCGGTGCTTCCACATGCGCTTCTGGTAGCCACAAATGAAAAGGAATCATAGGTACTTTTACTGCAAAAGCACAAAAAAACGAGAGCCAAAGCAAAAGTTGAGTCTGTTCGTCGATTATAGGCATTATATTCAGTAAGACAAAATAATTCGTAGTACCTAAAGTCGCTCTTATATACAACAAGCCCATAAACATAAAAACCGACCCTAATAGCGTATATAAAAAGAATTGATAGGCTGCTCTTATCTTACGGGAACGTGACCCCCAGATACCTACAACCACAAACATCGGAATAAGCACCGACTCAAAAAAAACGAAAAACAAAAACAAATCCACAAACGTGAACGTATATAGACAAAGCATTTCAATCATGAAAAAGAATATCACATATTCTTTTATCTTACTCTTGATTGCAGAAACGCTCGTCAAAAAACACACTGGTATAAGAAACGTAGTAAGCTCTATTAATAGTATCGAAATACCGTCAACCGCAATAAACGGCTTGATGTTTAGAAAGGAATCCCAATCTTGACTAAACAACGGTATCAACAAAAACGTACCTTGAAACAAGTTATCGTTTAAAAATTCGCTACTAACGTCATTAGTGTACGAAAAAGCTAACCAAACTACAGACGAAAGGAAGAAAATGAACGAGCTCAAAGTGAGCGCAACATTCCATACTAAAGTATTGTCCTTCTCCGGCATAGCGCTAATGATAATAATAGAAATCACAGGTGAGAGCAACAGTAAAGTGAACAAGAAGGAAAAAGTGTTAGTCATAAAACATATCTATCGACAAAAAGAAATATGAAAAAAGCACATATTGCAACGCAGGTCATTTCAATAATGGCCAACTCAACGAAGTAGAACAACGTCAAACTTAGAATCAATAACACAGTAAGCAACACTAGAAAGGCGTACGAAAAAATCAATCCCGTTTGTAAACTCGTACTGAATTTCGACAAGTTTCTACCGAGGTGAGTTAAACCTGCAGGACCAAAATACTCTAAAACTCCTTTGTCTATGGTCTTATATGAGATAACATAGCCAAACCATAGAGCCTTCTGTGAAACCCACTCGTTATATATTCTATCGAATAACCACTTTCTATTAAGAAAATTAAAAAGCACAACGGCTCCGGACCACTGCGTTTTTATTTGGAAGATCTTCTGGGTTTGGAAAACATAAGCTGTACCCACTCCGATAAAACTTAGAATTACTGGAATTAGCTTAAAATAAACAGGCAAAAATTCCGCATCCACAGTACTAGTATTAGCGGCCGCACAATAAATCGAGTTACCCCAAAAATCTGTACCCAAACCTACAAAAAGGTCTTTACCAACATAGCCTGCAAAGATACTTGCGAAACCTAAAATCGTAAGAGGTATTGCGATCAAAGTAGGAGCGTCATGAACATTACCGTAAACGACTCGATTACCGTTTATCGGACCTATGAAAACATAGTAAATTATTCGAAACGAATATAGCGCCGTGAAGAACGCCGCTAAACTACCCATCCAAAAAGCAAAATGCCCAGCGGGCGAGAAAGTACTAAAAGCTAGCTCCAAGATAAGGTCCTTTGAGTAGAACCCTGTCAAGAAAGGAAAACCCATCAACGATAAGGATCCTATCATTATAAAAATATAAGTGAAGGGTATCAATCGCACAAGACCTCCCATTTGCCGTATATCTTGCTCATCACTCAAACTATGAATCACCGAACCAGCACTTAAGAAAAGAAGCGCCTTAAAAAAAGCATGGTTAATAAGATGAAACATACTCACTGAATAAAAACTAAGACCACAAGCAAAAACCATATAGCCTAATTGACTACAAGTCGAATAGGCTATAACTTTCTTCAAGTCATGTTGCATAAGCCCTGTTGTTGCTGCGAAAAAAGCCGTCAGGGCACCTACTGCTACGACCAAAAAGCGTATATCGTTACTAGAATGCTCGTAAAGCGGCGAACAGCGAACTAGCAAAAAAACACCTGCCGTCACCATCGTCGCCGCGTGTATTAATGCAGAAACAGGCGTAGGACCTTCCATCGCATCCGGAAGCCAAGTATGCAATCCTAATTGTGCAGATTTACCTACCGCCGCTATGAGAAGAAAAATACAAATTAAATCCAACGAATTCCAACTGTAACCTAAAAAATAAAAGTCACAATACTGCATCTGCTTAGCCATGGAGAAAACTACAGCGTACTTCACGCTCTTAAAATATACATAAATAAGAGCTATACCTAAAGTCAACGAGATATCTCCTATACGATTTACCATCATGGCTTTTATCGCAGCTTTATTTGCCTGAAGTCTAGTAAACCAGAAATTAATCAACAGGTACGACGACAATCCTACGCCTTCCCAACCAAGAAACAATTGCATGAAATTGTCTCCCGTCACTAGAATCAGCATAAAAAAAGTAAAGAGAGATAAATACCCCATAAAACGTCCTAAATGAGGATCATGTTCCATATAACTTCCTGAATAACAATGAACGAGAAACGACACCGAAGTCACAACAATTAACATAGAAGCAGTGAGCGAATCATAAAGAAAAGACCACGGCGAAGTAAAATAACCTACGTTAAACCAATAACCAATCTCCACAGTACAAACCGTAGAAGAGAGACCTATTTCATAAAAGATAAGACAACTTAACAAAAACGAAACGCCTAAAAACGTAGTCGATATTTGCCAAGCGCGCAGACTCCCAATCCAACGCGAAGAAAAACAACAAATTAAAGCCGATAATAGAGGTATAAATATTACTAGTAAATACATCTTTTTCTATTAGGGCTTTTTACCCTTTCATTAAGTTTATCGCCTTTAAGGAGACAGTACCTCGCAAACGATAAAATATTACCACAAGAGCTAAGCCTATCGCCGCCTCTGCAGCAGCAATAGTCAAAATCAACATAGCAAAAATTTGAGCTACCAAATCGTCAAAAGCTAAACTCAAAACGATTAATTGCAGGTTGATACTAAGTAACATCAACTCCATAGACATAAGGATTGATAGCAAATTACTATAGTTAAAGACTATACCAAATATACCGACCGTGAATAACACGAAATTAAAGATTGAAATTACACTAACGCTTATCATTATTTTCTTATATACTGGTCTACCCTAGACCCACCTAAGTTCCCAACTGCCACGGCGACTCGAAATCAAAAGTTCTACTAGTTTGAGTCAGCGATAAATTCTCTAAAATCACACGCTTCGATCGTTCACAATAACGTGCCTCTAAATAACCACTTAGAGGAAAGTCTTTACGTAAAGGAAAACCTTCAAAACCGTAATCCGTTAAAATACGGCGTAAATCCTTGTTACCGTAGAATAAAACGCCGAACATATCATAAGTCTCCCGCTCGTACCACGAGGCGTTCGGATAAATATCAGTAATACTAGGCAAAAATTCAATGGAGTCTTTTAGTAAACACTCCACAATCAGTCGCTGGTTATAACTGGGAGACAATAAACAATAAACAACTACAAATTCGTAACTGGCATCACCTCGTTTAATTTTCGACGGGTAATGAATCGCAGTAATATCAATCAAAATTTTATACTTCGATGTCCATGAGTTTTTCAGAAATTGAAAAACAGTATACAAGTTATTTGGTCTAACCGTCAAACACAAACTCTTGTCGTGTGCGTTATTACTTGAAAATTTTGTCGTTAAAAATTCAATAAAATTCGAGGTTGTTAACTTCATGATTCGTTTAGTTTTCGCATCAACTCTTTTTGATTACGATAAAATTTAATTTGCGGCTCTTTATGAAAGAGAGAACAAATTTTTCTTAAAAAAGATTTAGTTAATTTCTTTCTCGTAAGTATTCTCAACCCTACAATAACAAACCTATCAAATTCACGTTCGTCGGAGTAGAAAACCTCTTTCACTTCGATACAATCTACCAACAAACCAAAAGATCTTAATTGCAATATAAACAGATCTGGAAAAAACAGTCCTTTAAAATAAGGCAATTTTCCGTAATACACGTCTCGGTGATCCATTTCTATAAAAGTAGAAGGAACAAAGTTGTCGTATTCCCAAACAGTGGTTTCGATTGAAACGCATTGTTCAAAAACCTTTTCTTCAAACGCGTCGTTTAACCTAATCATTTCTGAAAAAATTAAAGGAAGACTAGTTTCCTTCACACGAGATTCTTTTAGCAGACTCTCTTTTACCTTATTTTGAGCATACAAAGAATACAAAGCCGAAGGACTCCTATAAGCGCAAAAAGTTCCCGACTGATTTAAAACTTTTAAATTGACGGTTTCCATTATTACTTCGTAGAGCGATTATCTCTAATTCTTATGGTTTAAGTACCACAATTTAAAAATTGCAAAAAAACCATTATCTGGATCGATAATAAAATCCGCATATAAAAAACAAGGAAACGCTATTAACAAAGGCGCAAAAACCAAAACATTCGTATCGATATCTAAACGGGTAGGCTTTCTTTTAATACCTGTAAAAAAATACCACAAAAACCTATAAAACCAAGTAAAACCCTGTATACTTAAAAAGAAAGGCACCGCATAAACAATATAATCCACGCTACTTTGTGATAAATCTAGAGGCTTATAAGGATATATTAAAAAAAGGATTGCCAGTCCGAATATTATCTTCGATAGATTGTGAAGCGGTTTCACAACATTGCAATAAACATAATACTGAACGAGATCCCAACGATTAAACAAACGAATCATCGCGTAATACGACTTAGAATGTATAAAGCTTTCTTGAAAGACCGCTATATTGCTCAAGAAATAACCGTAATAGAAGTACATTATCGAAAAAACCTGCACATATCGTTCAAGAACCGACTTTGCTGATACTCGTACTAAACCTTTGCCCACATTTAAAACAAATAAAACTTCTGAAGGCTCTTCTTCGCTCTCTTCCGCGATGTTGTTATTTAAATGCTGGTCTGACTTAGGTTCCCAGTCACGATACTGCCCTAAAAATGGCAAATACTTGTGCATTATAACATTGTAATTATCGCGATTCTTACTTTCACTCAAATCAACCAAGTCCTCTGAAACAAGCAAATTTGATAAAATGTCGACACTATTGCCTAAAACAAAACGATCACGCACACCTACGGAAGAATAATAATCTGGAACATTCCACCAGCTGCCTTCTCGGTCTAGAGACAACTGACTTAAATCTTCCCAACGAAAAATGCTGCGACTATCTAAAGGAATAATCAAAGCCTCAATACTCGTAACAAACCCCATCTTATCTTCTAAAAATGAGTTCAAATAAAAAACGCTCCCACTATTTAGCAGAACATTCCAATTAGATTTTGTTATACTTTTTTCTACAGTCAAAAAAGAACTATGCGATAGGACGTTTTTTCCTACTTTAGTACAAAAAGATTGAAAATAGAAACAATCAACAGAGCTCAAAGGGCTGGCTGGAGAAAAACTACCGCTTTGCCAAGCCAAAACTGAACTACTTTTTAAAGACCACAAACGCGATTCAAAAACTTCCAACAACAAAACCAACTCTTTCGAATTATCTAGTCTGTCAAAATGTACTTTTAAACGGCTGAGGAACAAACGAGTATAAGCATAAGCCATAACTGCTCGTAAAAACAAACTATAACGAGAACGCTCACACAGTCCATACATGAGCGACATCAAGAGTATTTTACAAGAATAATCCCACGCACACTCTCGAAACACCGTGAAAGAATACTCTATCCTTCTGAAACAAGAAATTCTATTATTTCTAGGCAAAGGTCTTTCTCGGTCTAAATTCTTATTAGAGTGCGCAAAATTAACAAACAAACCACGATATTTCGCCAAATGATCTGAAATTGAACAAACAAACTTTAAATTCATTAAAAACAACGAAAAACAACAAAAATTACTGCAACAAAAAGAACACTATTTAAAGCATATTCACTAACTTTACACGTTTCGCCAAAAAATCGTAAGGGGGTACACATGATTTTTTCGGTGAATGCTCGCGAAAGCCCTACAGAACGGAGTTTCTTAACAATTACTAATTTCAACATAACGCTCCGAAACATCACTATAAAGAGCAATAATGCACTCTTTAAAAAAAAGGTTTCGGTTTTCGGCAAAAAAACAAAACTCAATTCAATGAAAAACAATCATTTCCACAACACAACAACACGACACGCTCGCACACCTTCTATACATTGTCTAAAAGACAATAACAAGACTACGTCTCGTTCCAAATACTCAAACACATCTCAACTTAGAGCAATTAACAACTCAACACTTTCCTACACCCATTGTCTAAAAGACAATAACAAGACTACGTCTCGTGTTAACCAACACAAATACAATAAAAATGAAAAACAAAGAATCTTTAACCAAAACAATAACCCTCTCTAACCTACACCTACATTGTCTACATAGACAATAACAAGACTACGTCTCGTGTTTAATTTAAATAAAACCCTACCTTACCTACCTTACCTACCTTACCTACCCTACCTACATTGTCTAAAAGACAATAACAAGACTACGTCTCGTGTTAACTAAACAACAACTAAACAATACATAACTAACACATACTTAATAATATATAAATACTAAGGGGCCCCATCAATCAACGTTGTTGATTGATGGGGCCCTTATTAAGTAGTAAGCAAAACACCTCACTTTTGACACTTTTTTTTTCTTATTTTTTGCTTTTTTTTACAATAATACCTACACCACACAAAACAAACACAAGCGATTTTTCATGCAAAATCGCCTAAAATTCGCTGCCACTCCCTTATTTTTTAAAAAAAACGACCTTGTTTTTTGAACACGTTCCCACTTGGGATTTCTAGACCCCCTGTTTTTCATACTTTTCTTGTAGTCCACACTCCAAAAAAAATTGTACACACAAACAACACGACACCAAACAAATAACATACAAAAACAAAAATGAAATCTGAAAAAATTCGGACACTCTGAGAGCCCTTTTTTCGACACTTTTTTTTCCTTATTTTTTGCTTTTTTCGAAAAAACTTACACACCACGCAACAAAACTACATAAAATTTTCAAAAAAAGTGGTTTGGAAAACCTAAAAAATACAAGAAAAGACCCCTAAAAACCCTAATTTTGATTATGAGTCCATACTTTTAGACATAAAAATATAGGCTAAAACGCCCTCTTGATAATAGCAAAACCCAAAACAGGGGGGTACCCGTGCATATTGAGTCTATACTTTAAAAACACACATACACAAACACCTACACAGAACATAAACACAAAAGTAACCCCATTTTACCCCGAAAATCCCGGAAAATTATAAGAAAAAAATCCAAAAAAACATCGCAAAAACACAAAACGAAACGTGGAAATCACAAATGTTAAGCATCTCATAGGCCTAAGACATCAAAGCTCATTTCACCTATAAACTTTTACATCAAATATTACAACTTTACAGGAACTGAATGAAAAATTTAATATTCATCATCCTAATTTTTTTGCTTTTTGCCCTAATTTTTCTAATCAACACCCGTACCTTGACTAAAATAACTCTTTACAAACATTCACAACAAAAAACAACCGAAAATTTTTTCAAACTCAAAATTGAAAAACCAGACAATGAAACAATCACAATCACACAAAAAAGACAACGACATTAATAAAACACCCTAAAACAAATCAATTGTTTTAGGAAAACACTTAAACACTGAAAGGCATCCACACGCAAAATTCCCTTTCTCTAATGTTGCAAAACACACCAAAACAGCATATTCGTGTCGATTTTGTACAAAAATGTACCAAAACTCCTTTAAACATCACACAAAACACTTCAAAAACCAACTGAAACAAAAAACCAAAAAAAGACACTCAATTATCCTCAACGGCTTTCCTAAAACATATCAATTTAAACTCAGAAAAGTTCAACAAAAAAACGAATATCCTTTAGCAATTACAGCTACAAGCTCTACATACAAACTATTTACGCAAATCTACCAAAAACGTTAACACTCAAAAACACCACTACATAAAGCTTTTTCACAACTCTACAAATTTTACAAAAGGGTAGGTACAGCGTTTTTACAAACGTTCGCAAAAACTTCAAAAAAAACATGAAGTATTCCAACCACAGATTCCTCTACGGTAACCTTGTTACGACTTCGCTTCGATCATCCAAAATCTCATACGTATACTCCAGAAGCAGAAAAAATAGCATATCTAAATCGAGAAACACACGTTCAAATCAATCAAACTCTCCAAGCGTGACGGGCGGTATGTACAAGCCAAAGGCACATATTCACCGTATCATGCTGATATACGATTACTAGTGATTCCACTTTTATGTTTTCGAGTTGCAGAAAACAATCCAAACTTAGAAATCTTTTATTTTTATTTTTGTAGATTTCCTTGTAGCACATGAAAGTAGCCCAATATATAGAGGTCATGAGGACTTGGCGTGATCTCCATTTCGGTCCGGCATCTTCAAAAGATAAGCCATAAATCGCCTTTGTCTAAATCCAAAAGATATTCTTAACAAAGACCGAAGGTTGCGCTCGTTTCAAGAATTAACTTGACATCTCAAGACACGAGCTGACGGCAGCCATGCAGCACCTGTAAAAATAAATAAGCACGTTAAAGTACTCTTAATAAATATTCAAATATTGGTAAGGTTATGCGCGGATCATCGAATTAAACCACATGCTCCACCACTTGTGTTCAGCCCCGTCAATTCCTTTAAGTTTCAACCTTGCGATCGTACTCCTCAGGCGGCATATTAAAACGTTAATGACGTACTAATTAATTCATACAAATATGCATCGTTTACGGTATAGACTACGGGGGTATCTAATCCCCTTCGATTCCTATACTTTCGAGCCTCAGCGTCAGTTATATACAGGCTGCTTTTTTCAACGTTGGTATTCCCTAGATAATCACAAAATTTCATCTTTACGAAAAAGGTACTACAACCATGTTAAATAACTCAAGCTTTTCTATACAGAACAAGAATGCATTAAAATGGAACTCCTTCTGTTACTAAAAGCCACCTACGCTCCCTTTACGCCGAGTTCATTAGAGCAACGCTTGCACCCCCCGTATTACCGCGGCTGCTGGCACGAGGTTAGCCGGTGCTTATTCTATGATTACTGTCATTATCCTCATCATATAAGAGCTTTACGGTAAACCGTCAAGTCACTCACGAAGTATTGTCGGATCAAACTTTCGTTCATTGTCCAGTATTCCCTACTGCTGCCTTCAAAGAAGTTTGGCCCTTATCTCAGTGCCAATGTGGCTGATCAATCTTTCAATCCAGCTAGATATCGTTGACAAGAACAACTCTTATCTAAAACCTAAGTACAAATATCTAATTTTTAAAAAAAGGCAATATGTACTTTATACTCACCCGTCCGCCTAAAACCTTTGTATATAAAAATCCTAGACTTGCATGTATTAAGCATACTTCAAGCGTTCGCTCAGAGCCAGGATCAAACTCAACAATTAAAATTAAAACATTCTGATAGGTTTCAAAACCCCTTACTAAATTATATTTACTTAAAACTTTATGCGACACGATGGCTTGACCGAAAACGCACACAAAACTCACGAAAAATATCAATAAAAACCCAAATATTTTCTGGCAATTACACTAGCAGGCTCTATATACAACCCGTTTACGAAAATGTACTAAAAATACCAACGCCTACAAAAGCCACTACACAGAACATTCCAACAACATCCAACTTTTAACCAAAGGGGGTACACACGGTTTTTCTGAAAGTCTACGCAAAAAAGACAACGACATTGATAAAACGCTAGACAAAATAGCGATCATTAGGACCCAGAACTGATTTCCCGTAAGAAGAAGTCATGGCTGGAGTATTGTAAACGTTTTTTAAATAAAAAGTAAAAATCACCCCCTTATCTTATATTCTACCTTTATTTGACCACGTCTTTCTGTATCCTTCAAGACTTTTACCAAAGGTTTCTTTAAAGGACTTTTCTTGAGCAATGCTCCATATAATATGGTTAACATAGCATTGTTTTAAAGAGTACGCCCTTTGTTTAGCTTCCGCCACATTAAAAGGTTGCTTTCTAAGCGAGTTTAATGCAGTAGACCCTTTCACTGTAGCTCCAAGACACAACGTATCACTTTCACTTAATTTGTGAGCTTGTCCGTTTCTTATCTTTTGAGTGATTGTCTCCCAATCGCGCTCTATTATTTCTAAGTCGTCCCTCGTATATCGCCAATTAGCAACTAACTTCACAGGATAATCAACCATGTCCAGGTTTTTATCGTGTAAATAAAACACTAAAAGCAAATGTGAGTTTTTCCTTAAAAATGCGCTTTTATCAAAGGTCTCTTTATGAACCTCCGCATAATCTATAATGTTCATAATTAGTTTTTCTTTAGATCGAAACTCTCCGTTCTTAAGAATTTTTAAAGGCGAACATTTTAATTCAAGACCTGCTACTTCAAAATCTGGATTCTTACTAGAATTAGGCTCATACTTAAAGTAACATCTCTCTACCATCTTGCCAAAACCGCCTTTGTCATTCATATGGAATTCACTAGAAGTAACATTACAAGCAGTTCTTAAAGTCTGACCTTCCAACTTTGTAGCAAATCTAATTATTGAGTCTGCTGAGCTCTCGTCATATCTATTTAAATTCATTTATTTGTTTATAAAGTTCCTTCCCAATTCGTTCAATCACACCAACGACTAAAGCATTTCCCATAAAAAAGGCACGTTTTACGTCTGTAATTCCATTTAATTTGGTATGATTATCTGGAAACATATTTAGTCGCTCTAACTCAATCGGCGTCAATCTTCGCAAACCTTTACCAGAAACAATCACGTGTTTAAATCGTGAAGGCGACTTTCCACCCTCTCCTGTTATTATGGTTCTTGAAGCATTACTTAAAGAATCTGGATAAATCATTCCACCTTCTGAATATTCGTATACAAAACCACTTGCTGATTTGCGTTCAATGGTTTTAGCTCCTTTTAAATATTCCCATTTTGATTTGTCGTTTTCATCAATAAAAAAGTCAGAAATGACTTCTCCTTGTTCCAAAACATCTGCTAAAACAGCATTCTCACCATCATACTTTGGCTTCGTTTTTGTTGTAAAAACTTTACCTTTTATAAATAAACCCGCGTTTTGAAAAAACGATAATTTTCCATTTTTATTAAAATTAGCAGCTATTTCTACTAAACTTCCTTTTAATTCAACCTCTTGAATTGAAGTTGTTTTCAAAACAGGAAAAGCATTTGCAATAGTTCCTTCTTCCGTCAGCCAATTTATTTCCTTAGACTTTTGAAGTCGTTTGTAAACCTCTGTAGACTTGTGATAGCCAATTATAAAAGCTCTTTTTCGCCTCTGTGGCATTCCATATTCCGCTGCATTTATTACTCGCCATTCTAACGCATAGCCTAAATTATTTAAACTTTGCAACATTACAGCGAAGTCGCGTCCTCTTTGTTTCGCCGGTGATTTCAAAAGTCTGTCAACATTCTCTAAAAACAAGTATTTTGGTTTATTCTTCTTGTTTTTTAAAATCTCATGAATCGACCACCAAAGAGCCCCTTTTTTTCCTTTAAGGCCTTTCGAATCACGCAACGTAGCTGCTACAGAATAATCTTGACAAGGAAATCCACCAACTAATAAATCATGGTCTGGTACTTCCTCAACATTTCTTGTTATAACTTCGTTTATATCTTCGTTTGAATGATTTTCTTTTCCAAAACGAGCTTCATAAACTTTCGAAGCATGTTGCATTTTTGTTGAAGGTTCCCATTGATTACTCCAAACAATTTCGTAATCGCTTTTTTCAAGTCCAAGACGAAAACCTCCAACTCCTGCAAACAATTCTACTACTTTTATTTTCTCGAACTTTGCAGAAGCACCAGACAATCCACAATCACGCTCCGACGTAAAACGAGCCTCTAAAGAAAGAAACTCCTTTCTCCCAATACGCTTCTTCTTATCATCCAAAGTAATTTTATAAAAATAGCCCTTAGGCGTTGTATAAACTGATTTAATTCTTTCTTGCATACATTATTTTTGGTTAATTCAAATCGATCCAAATCATTTCTCAAGCAACCCAACAAGCACAAGAGAGACAAGAGTCGAACTTGTACTAACGGTTTTGGAGACCGGCGATCTACCATTAATCTACTCTCTCTAAATCACAGGTCTAGGTCCTAGACCAGGACCTCGAACCAACCCGACACTTACAAACCAAACTGTCCTAAGAAAAAACGTATATAACTAAAAAATTATCCAAATAAAATTAAAAATGCCATCATTAAAGCAAATAGTGCAATAGCCTCCGTGAAAGCGAAACCAAGAATCGTAAAACCAAATAATTGTTGTTTTAACGAAGGGTTACGTGCAAAAGCCATTACTAAGGCTCCGAACACTACCCCAATCCCGGCTCCCGCTCCTGCTAAACCGATGGTTGCTAATCCTGCTCCTACATACTTTGCAGCTTGTATTTTTGAATCAATAGCGTGAATCATATTAAAATCTATATTTTTATGTAATCTAAAAACTATAACGGAGACCGAAAAAACATCCTATAAAAAATAAACAAAATCAAGAAAATCGGAAAGCTCGACCTTGTGAAACGTGCAGAACTCGTGCAGAACTCGTGCAACTCGCGGGACTACAGACATCATCAAATAAAAACTCCTCGACTCTAGGTGATGACGGGTTCGAACCGCCGACTCTTTCCGTGTAAAGGAAATACTCTACCGCTGAGTTAATCACCTTAAGCCCGGCGGGAGTTGAACCCACGCAAAATCGTTATGAGCAATTCGTTCTACCGTTAAACTACGGGCTTGAATGCCGAATGCTGGGATTGAACCAACAACCTCTTGATTACAAATCAATTGCTCGACCAATTGAGCTAATCCGGCCTACTCGTTAATGGGGTCGAACCATCACTCCAATAAGGAAAAGGCTTTTAAGGCCTTCGCGTCTACCTATTTCGCCAAACGAGCTCTCCGTATCCTTTCATAGCAGTAACCGTCTTGTGCAGAGACACCTATGGCTGACGGGATTTGAACCCATACCAATTGATTCGCAATCAAACGCCCTATCCATTAGGCTACAGCCATTTTTACGCTTACATGGGCTCGAACCATGAACATTTTGCTTAGAAGGCAAATGCTCTTCCTATTGAGCTATAAGCGCAAAGCACTACACGACCTTATGTATAGGCTGGAACGGGGCTCGAACCCATGTCAAAGAATTTGCAATTCTCCGCATTACCGCTATGCTATCCAACCGAGAGGACAAACCGGGATTCGAACCCGGGGTGAAACTACACTTTGGTTTTCAAAACCAACGCCATAAACCACTCGACCATTTGTCCGTCAGGGAGGCTGGGCTCGAACCAACAACTCCAGGTCATGAGCCTGGCGAGATACCGATTTCTCTACCCCCCAGCATTAAACAGCAGACGCTTTTGCGCAAAGCACTAAAGCACGACATATGTAGCGAAAATAAGGATCGAACTTATGCAACACGGATTATGATTCCGCTGCTCTACCACTGAGCTATTCCGCCCTCCTAATTCGAGGCTAATCACGCTTCCACTCGAAAAGCATTCTGGAGCAGCGGGGTTCGAACCCACGAATGTTAGCATCAAAAGCTAATGCCTTAACCACTTGGCAATGCTCCAAAGTATCCTCTGCGGGAGTCGAACCCACCTCTTTACAATGAAAATGTAACGTCCTAACCGATAGACGAAGAAGACCCCAACAAAATGTATTTATAAAAGCGATTGCTAGGCGAAGTCTAAGCAGAGCAAGCAATCTCGAACATAATCCAACTAAAAACTCCATGAAAACGTAAGTAGAGCAAATTTACACGTATAAATACAACGTAAATGGTGTAGCCTTAATACTCTATGTCTTTATCAATTTTAGTTGGATTATGTGCCTAGAAGCAGATTCGAACTGCTGACCTAAAGATTTTCAGTCTTTCGCTCTAACCAACTGAGCTACCTAGGCTAAACGTTCCGGGCTGTGCATAAAACCTCAACACAATCATCCAATAATTACATCTGGGCAGACTCGAACCACCACCACTTGATTCGAAATCAAATACTCTATCCCTTGAGCTACAGATGCACAAAAACTTAACAACTCTCCAGAATGGTTTCGAACCATTGACCTAACGATTAACAGTCGTTCGCTACTACCGCTGAGCTACTGGAGAAATTCACGGAAGAGATGGGAGTTGAACCCACGACCCCTTGTCTGACAAACAAATGTTCTAACCACTGAACTACTCCTCCTAGAAAACAACGAGATTCGAACTCGTGGTTACATAAAGTAACTTTGGTTTAGCAAACCAACGCCTTAAACCTACTCAGCCATGTTTTCTTTTACGTTAAACAAACAGATACAAAAAGCCTTTAATACAGGGCGAATAATGGGGCTTGAACCCATGGCTTGCACAACCACAACGTGCCACTCTACCACTGAGTTATACTCGCCTTTTCCTTGGAGGCAACCGGGATCGAACCAGTGACCTTATCGTTGCAAACGATGCGCTCTACCTAACTGAGCTATGCCCCCCTTTCATATATTTCGCCTAACCCCTGATGGATTTGAACCACCGACTTCATCGTTATCAACAATATACTCTAACCGCTGAGTTAAGGGGTTTTTAGTGAAGTGAGTAGTCGGGATTGAACCGACGCCATCTGCTTGGAAGGCAGAGATACTACCGCTATACTATACTCACTCAATCGAAAATTCACCTACGATTTTTGTATTTTTCACAAGAAAACAAAAAAAAACTCAAAGAAAACCAAAACAAACTCTACAACGTGGAATTTCAAAAGAAGTTACGCAACTTAACCCTTACGACAAAATGACACAATACAGGCACTTTACTAACATCTCGAAAAAAAACCAAAGGGGGTACACATGATTTTTTTCGAAAAACTAGATTAAAAAAACTTATACCTTTTGAACGCACAAGGGGTCGAACCTTGAACCTATGGATTAAAAGTCCACCGCTCTGCCATTGAGCTATGCGTCCTACTTGAAAAATCTGACTTTTTCATAGGTCTATAGGTCGACGACCAGCACCAGCCAAAAGACCCTCACACTGCATTCAAATTTCGGCTTCAGTCCTTATATACTAGTAAGCAAAACATGACCTTTTACACACTTTTTTTGTCCGTTTTTTTGCAAAAAATACAATTTTGCCTATAGGTCATAGGTCATGGGTCTACGACCAGGGACCAGGGACCAGCCAAGCCACTATGACGCACAAAATTTAACAAAAACAAAACGTTACGCAGAAAAGACAACGACATTGGTTAAAAAACAAAAGTCCTAGATCCTGGGTGCTTAATAAAAGAAACCAATGACCCGTGACCTGGCTATCAACGGTACAAAAATTATGCTTTACTCACAATAACCGTACTCGAACTAGTAGGCACTTTTAGATAAACATCCATGTAACACTCTACTAGTTTTTCGATATTAACGACAAGACTACCCTTCGTATCGCTATCTAATGCGAAAACATTTTGCATACTGGATAGAATGCTTGATAAAAGCATACTCGAAACGAATAAAGAGCGTAAATTACTCTTCAAGCTTACCAAAAATAAGTTCGCAGAACTACCAAAAAGCTCCTGCAACACAATACGTCGAATCTTAAATGCAAGAGACAATCGCGGCAAATACATTTGTGTTATAAGGCGGTATAAAATAAAGAAAAGGACTGTTAACCAATAAACTTGTGAAAAAAGAATTACTTTATCGAACTGAGGCATTTTTTTTTATTTTTTAACTTGCAGTTGATAATGGGAAAGCTCCCGGATTCTTACGTATAAAATCATACGCAGAACCATTTTTCACATCACGAATCTGAGGTAACTCCTCAAAAGTGTGAAAATGTGGTGGCGAGTCAACCATCCACTCTAAAGTAAATGGACCTCGAAAACCTCTTTCAGTCGTACGCTCGTTTATATTTTCCCACACATTCTTACCTACGGGCTGACCATGAAAAGCAACCTCATATAAGATATAAATGAAAAGTAAAATACCGATAGTAGTTACGTAAGAACCAAAACTCGCAATCCAGTTCCAACCCGAAAAAGCATCAGGATAATCCGGAATACGTCGCGGCATACCTGCTAGACCTAAAAAGTGCATTGGGAAGAACGTCAGATTAACACCAACAAAAGTTAGCCAAAAATGAAGTTGACCAAGCACCTCAGGATACTGAACACCTGTCATTTTTCCAATCCAAAAGTAGAATCCACTAAATAATCCAAAAACGGCACCCATACTAAGAACATAATGGAAATGCGCTACTACATAGTACGTGTCGTGTAAACCAATATCAACACCAGCATTCGCTAGCACTACACCAGTAAGACCACCAAATGTGAATAAAAATAGAAAACCTACTGCAAAAAGCATAGGCGTCTTCATATATATTGAACCTCCCCACATAGTAGCTAGCCAACTAAAAATCTTAATACCTGTCGGCACTGCGATAATCATAGTAGCTGCTGTGAAGTAAGCTCGTGTATCAACGTCTAGACCCGATACATACATGTGATGTGAAATAAGCTCTATATAAAGCTTACCGCGGACTCTATCATACACTACAAATTCTTATTAATATCACGGCATAAGCGAACAAAACGCGCTCTCGAACGCCGACTTAACATACGAAATTTGAATTTACCGTCCGTCAGACGATAATATATCTTTTTGAAACGAGCCAGCGCGATTGATTTCACAGAATACAACCCATTTTGACCTAGATAATCGATTATCCGCTTAAGATCGTTCTGACCGCTTACTTCTAAACGATAATAACCCTCACTGCCTTCTAGACCTAACGACCCTCCCAAAATGCTTTGCAAGCCCTCGAAGACTTCTTTTTCGCCTTTTTGAGGTAAAGTAAAGCGCAACCTCACGCTATCAATCTCGTCGCTTGACACATTTCGAGAGAAACCGTAAGAAAAACAGCCCTCGGCGTCTATAAAACCACTCAGCCAGCCGTGACTCAAGGAAGGCTCCATAGCACAATCTATAAGCGCTATAACCGGCGCATTAAAGGTAGGCTTACAAGCCCGACGATTCTGCACTTCGAGATACTTAGCAAAGCGCTCTCTAGTTTTGTCTAAAACAAGTTTGCCATTAAATATTTCTACCAAATTACGAGTACCCTCAAAGTCCCCGACTCTATAACGATAATACGTACTTATCGTTCCACTCGGATTTTTTTGAGAATAAGGTCCCGTAATCGTACCATAGCCCAATTTCGATTTAATCTTGTAAAGCACCTGTGGATTTTTTTGATTAATCACAAAGATACTTCGGCACTGAAGTTTAGTCTCTTCGGTTTGCCAAGAACCATCCCCCTCGGCAAATCCGACGAACCACTCTAAAAATTTCGTTTTTTCATTTCGCTCTGTCATAATAATATTTCTTGAATGTTAGTGCTTTTGCGTATTAGTCTCTGAGGCTCCCCAATAAGGGTTGCCGGCTGATCGGCTTTATTCAATTTCAAATTTTCACTACAAATCTAAACCCGAGATTCGACGACTTGAAGTATTGAAAAAAAAAAGCTTTCCAGCATATAGCAAAATTAATTTTTTAGCACACCTCGCGATGTACCGGGCCCATCAAATTAAGCCCAAACGATAAAACCTAAAATACCAATAGATAACATAGCATAAACCATACCATGGTACCCAAAAATTTCTTTGTTTGAGAATACCTGAATAACATGACTAACAATACCAAAAGCAGGTAAAATTAGAATGTAAACTTCCGGATGCATTCGGACTATATCTTATCTCGTATTAATCACGTAAATTTTGTAATTTGTCAGCTAAACGATTGAAACGCGCGCGCTTGCGGCTTGGGGATAATTTATCGTAGTCTCGCTCTAAAAATAAGCGAATACGGCGGAATTGCACTTCTTCAACACGCTTAGGCCCTTTTATTGGAAAACAATCAAAATAATCTAGCCAAACGTCCAACGAAGATTTTGTCGATGACGAGCTATATACATAAGTTTCACTAGCAATATCGTAATAAACACCACCACCGAAATCTAGCGCAATCTCATCTAAAATTGTTCGCGTTTTACTGCCTATACGAATATTCAGCTGCCTAGTCCGTCTATTTATCGCAAAATGACCGTCCGCTTCGAAATAACCCGTTGTCCAATAAGTTTCGCTACACCTAACTCTACAAATAACTGGTGTAACTAAAGGGACATCATAATTTTTCACTCTAAGCGCCTGCCAAAACCTCAAATAACGATCGAACTTAACGTCGCGTAAATGAGTGTGAACAGCCCAGCATGCAAAAGACAAAACCTTGTTATTGTGCCACCGTAACCTTACTCCGCGAGATTTTTTTCTAAATTCAATTTTACCACCGCTGGCAAACTTTTTCAGCTTATGCAACAATACAACTTCCCGCTCATGTAACGCAACTTCAACAGAACCGTAGCCTTGATTCGACACAAGGAACGAACCGTCGCCCTGCAATAAGCCTGTCATCCAAGCGAAAAACGAGTCGTGCTTAACAAAATCCACATAATCTTGTGATGTGTAGGTGCAGGAGCGTTTTTTCTTACGACCTCCTGCCCCTTTATACGAGCTAACGCGTGTAGTCTCTGAGCGGCCGCCACAATAATGGCGTTCGCTGCTGATTAGAAATGACGACTTTGCAAATTTTAACTTTATCGGGCAGTAATAACTGCTCTTACGATATGAGTATTGCGCGTCTTCAGTAAAATAATTCATTACTAATTTCGTTCCAGCATATAGCGTTATCATATTCGATTATTTTACAATAATGACGGCCATCCTTGACCAAAGAACCAAAACAAATGTTGGAACGTTATAGGGTCTCCACCTCCGATATAATCAAAAAAACACGTATTAAAATTACGGTCAGTTAGTAACATCGTAATCGCTCCCGCTAACACAGGTAATGATAATAAAAGTAACCACGCAGTAATGAACACCGACCAAACAAACAGAGGCACACGATGCCAAAACATTCCTGGACAACGCATATTGTAGATCGTCACAATAAAATTTATTGCTCCAGAAATACTCGACGCACCTGCTATATGAAGGCTAAAAATAGCAAAATCCACACAAACACCTGGGTGACCCGCTAACCCACTTAATGGCGGATAAATAGTCCATCCAGTTCCTACACCACCTTGATAACTTGCGGATAGCGTTAAAAGAATTAGTGCTGGAGGTAATAACCAAAAACTCATGTTATTTAGACGAGGGAATGCCATGTCTGGCGCACCAATCATGATTGGCACGAACCAGTTACCAAAACCACCAATCATTACAGGCATAACAAAGAAGAAGATCATAACTAAAGCATGCGCTGTTACAATCGCATTATACATTTGATTACCCGGTAATATTTGCGGTCCTGGAGCCGCTAACTCCATTCTAAGCAAAATAGAAAGCACCGTACCTAGAATACCTGAAACAAAACCAAAAAAGAAATATAGTGTACCTATATCTTTATGGTTCGTTGAATAAAGCCAACGCTGCACAAAAGCCAGGCGACCACCGCCACCAAACAATAAAAATAAGAAAAAAACCGTAAATCCACTGTAAACAATAGTAAAAGCCATCGGCGACGAAACCAACCAGCTTGTCGACACTGCATTAATAAAATCGAAAGTGCTCAAATCAAAACTCATTCTGTCTTATAATTCGAATCTTCACATGTTAACATGTGATATTCTATCATCCCCAAAACGGGTAATAGTAGAATAAAATAAAGAAAGTAGAAAGCCGTTGCTATCTGCCCTATTTCGATATACGGTGTTTCTGGATGACAACCACCTATCCAACCTAAAATAAGATAGTCTAAGATAAACAACCAAAAGAAAAACTGGTGTATAGGACGAAACACAGAGCTTCTAATAGGCGATAGATTCAGGAACGGTATCACTAATAAAATTAGCAGAGCACCAAACATCGCTAAAACACCAAAAAGCTTGTCAGGTATCGAGCGCAATATAGCATAGAAAGGTAAAAAATACCACTCGGGAACAATATGCGCTGGCGTTACCATAGGATTCGCTTCTATATAGTTATCTGAATGACCTAAATAATTAGGATACTTATACACGAAAAACGAATAAAGCATAAACAATATCATCCAACCAAAAATGTCTTTCGGTATGAAGAAACGATAAAAACTTACTTTATCCACCTTCGTATAAATTCCAATAGGATTCGACGAACCTTTCTTATGTAAAAGAATGATATGAGCTATTACTAAAGCCACAATAACAAAAGGCAGTAAATAGTGCAAACTGAAGAAACGGTTCAGTGTTGCATTATCAACACAAAAACCTCCCCAAATCCAAACTACCAGGGACTCTCCTATAACAGGAATGGCAGAAAATAAATTCGTAATAACCGTAGCTGCCCAGAAGGACATTTGCAAGCTTCAACTTCTATGCTATTTTTATGTTTGCGCATTAGAAGCCCTGTACCCTCAAAACCGATCCGGATTTACTAGGGGCCTTGGCAATTTCGATAGGTCGTAGACCATAACACGAAATTGGAAGATCCGACTGTACATTAAGCATCATTGCAGACACCCACCTGTGACCCAGTCTGTAGCGACGTTGTACAACGCCGACGGTCTGATCTGCAAACACAAACGTTGACCGTTTTCACAAGTATTGCATGAAAAAAGATCTTATTTTCCTGTACAGGTTTGTATAAGAGCCTCAATTTTTCATACTATGATTTATTTGATTAAGTTGTAAGGTTCGATTTTGTATCGCATTGACCTTATCATATAAGGATCTACGATAGCTTGCAATTTAGCCATTGAACACGCCCAGATGTATATTTCACCCCTCCCGTTAGAACTCGTTTTCAGACCAAAATTCCGTCGCAAAGCCGCACGTAATATCAGAACCTCCCTACACGTAAAGGAATTCGTTGATAACACGACCCCGTCTTTTGTACGCGAGCCGTCATCCATAATCCACAATGCTAATCCACGAGCACTTAAATAATGCCCTATATCACGAGGTACAATCTTAATACCACGAGGATACCACTTTGCGTGAATCCAGTTGAAAGATTGAAATGAATACGTGTTCTTCTTCAAACTAAAATAAATCTCGCTGCCTTTGCCTATCTGGCGGCTAAGTTTTAGTTTTTTTGGACTACAGTACCCTCGGTCACACAATATTTTAACCAGATGTTTCAAATAAGCAACATTTTTATTTCCTTGGTGCAAAGCTATTCGCGTGGCACCCGACCGCAGCTCGGCATGCGCATCACCTAACATCGAACCAAAAATTATATCCAAGATTATTTTATCGTGCGGGCCTATTCTTCTCGTTGAACGTAGTTCTTTCGTGAAAAAAGTTCGCGATGCTAGAAAAGAAAAATTACCACGCCTAATACCAAAAATTCTCGATAACACAAACATCATATCTTTAGCCTCAATCAAAAAAACCATTTAGGGCCAATTTTTTTAACAACCCCACGGTAAAACATAACCTATAAAAGCAGTAGCCATCATTAGAATGAATATAACAACACCCACACACCAAGTAAGAGCACGAGGACTTTGGTAAGACCCATAATAAAGACCGCGAAAAAGATGAAAATAAACCACTAAGAAGAAAAAACTAGCTCCGTTAGCGTGTAGATACCGAAGTAACCATCCGTTATTAACATCACGCATAATATGCTCTACACTAAGGAAAGCTAAATCCACATGAGGCACATAATGCATTGCAAGAGCAATACCCGTAATCAGCTGCACAGAAAGAAAAATACCTGCTGCCGAACCAAAACCCCACATATAACTTATGTTCAATGGCGTCGGGTAATCTATAAGGTGAGCTGTGAAAATTGATACTAAAGGTTTATTTAGAAAACGCATCTTTCATTTTGTGGTCTACGACCTATCGACCTCCCCACCAATAAACAACAACAAATAAGAAAAGCCAAACAACATCAACAAAATGCCAATACCAAATAGCCCCTTCGTAACCGATGTGATGATTCGGCTTAAAATGTCTACGCCCCATACGAAACAGACAAACCGTAAGCCAAATAGTACCCACAATAACATGGAAACCATGAAAACCCGTCAACATATAGAAACAAGTACCAAAAATACTATCCGAAATAGTAAAAGTAGCGTGTACGTACTCAAAACCCTGTAGAGCAGTGAATATTACAGCCAAAATGATAGTCAGCTGTAATGAATATATCGCTTGAGCAAGCTCACCACCACGTATAGCGTAGTGAGACCAAGTCACTGTAGCTCCTGAAGAAAGTAAAATTACAGTGTTCGCTAAAGGTATACCCCAAGGGCTGATAACGTCGATACCTTCTGGAGGATATTGTTGAAAAATCCAAATAGAGGGTGAAAGACTTGAAGCGAAAAAAGCCCAAAAAAAAGAGAAAAAAAACATCACTTCAGACGCAATGAATAATTTAATCCCTGTTCTATGCGAAAATTGTACTTTCTCAGTATGGTAACCCATAAAAGTACTCTCTTGCACAATTGCACGAAACCAATCAACAAAAATCCAAATAAACCAAGCAATACCAAGAGGTAAAACAAATCTATACACTGGTAAACCGTGCATATAAAAAACCGTACCCGTTGTTATCATCAACAAAGCGAAACTAATAACAAAAGGCTGCGGGCTTGGATCAACTAAATGATAAGGGTGACGAATATTAGCTAAATTAGTAGAAGACATAAACTATACTTTTTTCTAGTCTGGTAAATAATTGAAAGGAAAGCTCCTAAAAAAGATTTTTTAATCTTCTTTCAACTTAAGATTTACCCAAGTAATAAACTCTCCTGGTAAAATAGAGTGAACCACAATAGGCATCATACCGTGACTCTGCCCACAAATCTCACTACACTGTCCAGTAAACATACCAGGGCGCTTTATATAAATCGCCGCTTGGCTTAGTCGACCTGGTACGGCATCTACTTTAACTCCTAATGAGTTAACCGACCAACAATGTAAAACATCCATAGAAGTCACCAATAAACGTATGTGTAATTGTATAGGTAGAACAACAGCGTTATCTACCTGTAACAGGCGAAGCTCTCCCGGCTTTAAATCTGTTACATCCACCATATAACTCTCAATGTTGATACCTTTCTTTCGACTAGAGCTAACGAAATCGTCATACTCGTAACACCAGTACCACTGATGACCTATAGCTTTTACTGTCAAAGATGGGTCAACCACTTCATCCATAGCGTAAATCAATGCTAAAGACGGCCCCAAAATCGCAGCCACAATACCAGTCGGAATCAGCGTCCAAATTGTTTCTAATAAAGGATGCTTAATAAAAGACGACGGCACAGAATTCACTGTATGATTAAATAAACTTATCGTACGAAGAATCATCCATAACACAGCTACAGCAATAAAAATAACAACAAACATCAGATCATGATGTAAATTGATTATACCCTCCATCAACGGAGTAGCAGGGTCTTGGAACGACATTTGCCAAGCCTCTGGCGAATCACAACTAATACTAAATACTGAAAACAACGAACTACTAAATAAGAAACTGCTTAAAAAATTTTTACTATTCATATTGGTTTACAAAAATTAGAACAGATAAACTAGAGAAAGGTACACAATAACATTACCTGTCGACTTCCCCAAAAACAATATCCTGGGTACCTATGATTGTAACAACATCAGCGAGCATATGACCGCGCGCCATTACATCGAGACCTTGTAAGTGAGCGAATCCTGGTGCTCTTATCTTACAGCGATAAGGGCGGCCACTACCGTCACTAACAAGAAACACACCGAATTCACCTTTAGGAGCCTCTACGGCTTGGTAAACCTGACCCGGCGCGACATTAAAGCCTTCCGTAAAAAACTTGAAATGATGAATCAAAGATTCCATATCATTTTTCATACTAAAACGAGAAGGCGCAACATACTTAGTGTCTGTACTCTTAACAGGACCCTCAGGCATATCATTCAAACACTGAAGTATTAGCGATAAACTTTCGCGCATTTCTTGCACGCGTATCAGATAACGATCATAACAATCCCCCGCAGTACCTACCGGCACGTTGAATGAAAGCTTCTCGTACACCTCATACGGACGATCTTTACGGAGATCCCAATTGATACCTGAACCTCGCAACATAACACCTGTAAAACCCCAATCCATCGCTAAATCTAACGGGACAGTACCTATATCAACTAGTCTTTGCTTCCATATACGATTATGGGTTAGCAACTCTTCGATTTCATCTATACGAGCGCTGAAATTCAGCACAAAAGAATAAATGTCATCAAGAAGACCTAACGGTAAGTCTAACGACACTCCTCCAGGTCGTATGTAGCTTGCGTGCATACGAGCCCCGGACACGCGCTCATAAAATTCCATTAACTTTTCACGCTCTTCAAATGCCCATAATAAAGGAGTTAAGGCACCTACATCTAAAGCATGACAAGAAACGGCTAATAAATGATTCAGTATACGAGTTATTTCAGAGAATAATACCCTGATATAACTTGCCCGCTCTGGTATTTCTAAGCCGACTAAACTTTCAATAGCCATAGAATAACCATGTTCCTGTATCATCATCGACACGTAGTCTAAACGGTCAAAATAAGGCAATCCTTGCAGATAGTTTTTTGACTCGAGCAGCTTTTCTGTACCGCGATGTAGCAAACCTATGTGCGGGTCAGCATAAGTTACAGTCTCACCATCCAACTCTAGTACTAAACGAAGCACACCATGAGCCGCTGGATGCTGCGGTCCAAAGTTAATTGTAAAATTTTTCAGCTTACGTACGCGATTTTTAATCATTTTTCGTTTTTAATGTAGGTATAAACCTTCTTTCAGGTACAAACACACAAGCACTGTGAACACATAAGCTTGCACGAAAGCGATACCAGACTCCAAAACCATAACACCAAAAATAATAAGAAGTATCGCAGATGATACTGAGAAGAAAGCTTGAGAGAACGCAAGCCAAGCAAAAGATAACAAAATCTTTAATAACGCGTGACCAGACATCATATTTGCAAATAGACGTACAGATAAACTCAAAACACGAAAAACGTAAGAAATCAACTCAATAACCACGATAAGAGGAGCTAAAGATAAAGGAGCGTCTTTCGGATAAAACAAAGTCAGAAACCGCATACCATGTATGTTTACCGCCAAAATGTTTATTCCCGCAAAAAGCGCAAGACCTAAGCCAAACGTTACAGCCAAGTGACTTGTCGTTGTAAACGAAAAAGGCACCAAACCTACGAAGTTTGACATCAAAACGAACACAAAAACAGTAAAAATAAGCGGGAAAAAAAGATTAACACCGCGCCCTACTTGCTGCGTAGCAATATCAGAATAAACAAAGCCGTAAACTTTCTCTCCTAAAATCTGCCATGGGCGAGGCACCACTCTTATTGAAAAAGTAGAAAACTCTAAAAAAATAACCAAAGCAATAACCGCTGTAGCTAGAGCTAACATACCTGTCGAAAATGCATAAACATGAATTTTCGTTGCACTAGTAGACGCGGCATCACCAAAAAAATACATCATGATAGGGCTTATTTCAAATTGTTCCAAAGGCGAATAAATCATCATAAATAATTATAGAATACTGGTCTCTGGTCTCTAGTCGTAGACCCATGACCCATGACCTATGACCTATGCACGAGTCCCAGGTTTATTTAGAAAACGGATGGTAGGCTGTAGGTCTAAGTCTACGACCAGTAACCGACCCTCCTTTTAACTAAACGCTATTTTTTTTCTTCGAAAAAAGGTGAATCGTAGATAAAAGACGCGTAACTTGCACATAAGCATCTTGCTTCTTAGACGGTAACGGAATGTGCCGTAAAGTTAGTACGATAGCACCTACCATCGCTATCAACAAAGCATAACCCGCTAACAAAAACGAATATCCATAATTAGTAAACAAAAGTGTACCCAACATCTCGGTATTCTCTGCCGAAGAAATTATGAAAAAAGACGAGTCATAAGACGTAGACCCAGTAAAAAAACTACCCGGCACGGCTAAACTCCAATAATTATCGCTCTCGATGTGTAAGATAGCAAATAGAAACAAAATCAAAAAAAATGCTAATACGAGAAAACCCAGAGGTGCAAAACGTAAGTCTTTCTTAACCCAAGGAATATAACGTATATTCAGCATCATAACGACAAACAAGAATAAAACCGCTATCGCCCCTACATATACTATCAGAAATACCATAGCCAAAAACTCAAAGCCCAAGTACAATAAAACTGCAGATGCTGTAGCAAAAGCAAGTATCAGGAAAAACACTGCATATACGGTATTCATCGTCAAAACAACAAACAACGCACACGATAACAAAAGCGAATATAGAATAATAATTGCGTATGAAAAGGTCATTAGAATTAATTAGTAAAAGCTTTCATAGCGTAGACCAGCCAAATAATAGAACCGTAGTTCTATAGGTCATGGGTCTACCGACCAGAGACCAGCACACCCGACAACGCCTCATAGCTAGTATGACTAGCTAAAAAAATCTCAATTTGCTCGACTGTTAATAAATGATGGCAATTATTTAATTGCAGCTGCCAACTGAAAACGAAACCCGATATGAGAAGTAAAAAACCCAGAGACATTGGTAGAAAAACTTTCCACCCGATATACATCAACTGGTCATATCTAAATCTCGGCAAAACAGCTCGAGTCGCCACGAAAAAAAATGCCATAGCAGCCACCTTCAACCCCGTCCATAAATAACCGGGTATAAACTGCATAAAAGCACCTAACACGGGGTTCGCAAAAGGCCAAAGCCAACCTCCTAGATAAAGTATAGTCGTGAACGTACTAATCAATAACATATTACCGTATTCACCTAAGAAAAACAAAGCAAATCCCATGGCAGAATATTCAACGTTATAACCAGCAACTAACTCTCCCTCAGCTTCAGGCAAATCAAAAGGCGCTCTGTTAGTTTCAGCTAGCGCTGAAATCAAAAACATGATAAACGTAGGAAACAACGGGATAAGAAACCAACAACCGGCCTGAGAAATTACAATATCAGAAAGACGAAGCGAAGTCGTTACTATCAGGACCGACAAAATTATAAGACCCATCGAGACCTCATATGAAATCATCTGACCTGCAGAACGTAAAGCCCCCAAAAAGGCGTATTTCGAGTTAGAAGCCCAACCCGCTGTAATAATACCATAAACACCCAACGACGAAATTCCTAGTAAATACAGTACACCGACGTCCATATCAACAAACATAGACCCAAAGTCAAAAGGAATAACTACCCAAGACATAATCGATAACTGAAAAGTAACGATTGGGCCTATAATAAACAATATCGTATTCGCTGAACTGGGTAAAACGGTTTCTTTTATCAACAATTTCAACCCATCAGCTAACGGCTGTAATAAACCGAAAAAACCAACTACATTAGGCCCACGACGTTGTTGTATTGAAGCCATAATCTTACGCTCGGCTAAAGTAAAATAGGCCACCGCTCCTAATAGAGGCACTATAAGACTCAAAATTTTTATAATTTGTTCAATAACAATAAGCATATATTTTTTTAGTGGTCTACGACCTATAGAAAAGGCAAACTACTCGGAATGCTTTCTTTCGACGACTTCGAAAAATTATGGACCGCCTCAAGCTTAAAAGCGCAACCTTGCATATCTATGACCAGACTCTTCTTTTCGAAAAAAGACGGCGTAGGCAGAACGACCGTTGAAATCGCAGCACCAATATCATAATGATGACCGCTATAATAAGTATTAGAAAGAACCTTATTATAAACAGGTTGCGTAAACGAAGAATCAAAATTCGTGGAGAAGCTACATCCAAAAAAATTCTTCTCAAAAATCACATTACTATAAGGATTAGAAATCGACATATCCATAGCCGTAACCTGATTCGAGTGTAAATGAAAAAAGTTCGACGTTTCTTTAGTATTCAAATCTAAATACTTGAAAAAAGGCTTTTGCCGACCTACTGCAGGTACCTCGTACAAAGCGTTAACCATCGAATCAATCAAATAATCAATATTAAAAGAGTCTCTGCGCTGGTTCATACTAATACCTTTTACAAAAACTACATTCTCAGCCAGATAAATGGCTTTACAAAAAGGATGCCGGCCTTCAACAAGAGATAATAAGCTTAAAACCGAACTACCGACACTGATGAAAGACGGATCACACTGAGAGCCTACTTGATATACACTCAAAGTACCCTCCGTGATGCGTTGGCGTAAATAGCCGTAAAACACGGCACCTTCCTTCTTAGGGTTACAGTTTATCAAGACACAAACCTTCTTGTCTTTAAGATCCTCGTATCGTTGATTATACAAGAATTTACTACGAAAATCAACATTCGACCAAAAGAACGGAAAATGAAAAATCCAACAACCACCTCCTTGTTTTAAGAAATTAGTATACGTCATAGCTAAACTATACGAGTCAACCAAATTTCCTACACAAAATAAACTTTTAGAAGAAAACGTTAAATCCAGTTTAGCTAACTGGAAAGCCGTCGACCAATTAATCTCCGACAATTGGTCAGGTCTTCGACCAACAGCCATAGAAGAAACAGAAGAAAGCATAGGCACCGATAAACGCTGAAAAGATATACCATCAAAAGCAAAGCGCGCTTTGTCCGATATCCAATTGGATTGCGCCGTACGTTTGAAAGGCAATACTCGAAAAATTTCTACACCGCGAACCTCATATGTAAGGGGACTACACATCCCATCAAAGAAATCCACGGAATTGATCTTCTTCGACTCCCAACTACGAGCTGTAAAGGCACTAGGCTTGGACGTTAGCGCACCTACAGGACACAAGTCGATAACGTTACCCGATATTTCGGAGCGAAAAAGCTTTTCAACGTAAGTACCAACCTCTGTCGCACGACCTCGACCGAAAGTACCCAAAACCGAAATACCCGCTATTTCAGAAGCGAAGCGTATACAACGTGTACAATGGATACATCGCGTCATAACCGTCTTAATGAAAGGACCTATATCTTTGTCCTCTACAGCACGCTTAATACCTAAAAAGCGACCATGCGTAGTACCAAAATACTGCGCTTGATCTTGTAAATCACATTCACCCCCCTGGTCACATATTGGACAATCTAATGGGTGATTTATAAGTAGATGCTCCATAACCCCTTGCTGTGCTTTTCGCACTGTCTGGGAATCCGTGAAAATATGCATATTATCAGAAACGGGCATCATACAGGAAGCTACCAATTTCGGAGAACCCGCAACAGCAACTAGACACATACGACAATTACCCGCTACAGACAAATCCGCGTGATAACAAAAACGAGGTATAAACACACCCGCTAACTCACATGCCTGAAGCACAGTGAAACCTTGTGGAACTTTTATTTCTTTATCATCAATACTAACTTTTAATTTGAGAAAATTCATAGTTGTTTTATACTAAAAACCTACAACAGGCCCTGGTCCTGGTCTGGGTCTAAGACCTAGACCCACATTAAGCTTTCTATAACCTATTTAGTGGTAAAAAAGTAGAGTTACGGACGGCGGGACTTGAACCCGCACGGATTCTCCACTAGAACCTAAACCTAGCATGTCTACCAAATTCCATCACATCCGTAAATTCCGAATGGCAGGGTTCGAACCTGCGACCTCCTGTACCCAAAACAGGCACGCTACCAACTACGCTACATTCGGTAAAACGACAAAATAATTGTCTCATTGAAAAACCGAGAGTAAACTACCGATTAATCGGTCATAGGTCATAGGTCTACGACCAGGGACCAGGCACCAGAGACCTACCTATCGATAAGTGTACTCAACTAACAAGTTTTGGGCAATAATGGCTTCCCACTTATCACCGTTATCCAACAGTTTCGACTTATGGTAAAGTAACTCTTCTCGAGTTTCCGTTGCAAATTCGAAATTCGGACCTTCTACAATAGCGTCTACGGGACACGCCTCTTGACAAAAACCACAGTAAATACACTTGGTCATATCAATATCGTATCGAGTTGTACGACGACTACCATCAAATCGTAACTCGTTTTCAATCGTAATAGCCTGCGCTGGGCAAATCGCTTCACATAGCTTACAAGCGATACAACGCTCTTCTCCCGTAGCATACCTACGTAAAACATGTTCTCCACGAAAACGAGAACTAATAAAACCTTTTTCAAAAGGGTAATTTAACGTAACTTTCTTACGAAAGAAATACTGAATTCCTAAAACAAATCCTCTTATAATTTCTGTTAAAAACAAAGAACGTACTGCAAAATCTAATTTCATTATTACTTTTTATTTAAAAACTCTGACAAATTAAAGTAAAATTCACCCTAATATGACGCGCTCGACTAAGTCTAGCGCCTCGTGTAGTTTATCACAGCAATGACTAACCCCTAAATCAAAGGAGTCATCCGCCACACTAAAGACAATTATCGACGGGTCTTCGGTAACGAAATAACTCCCATACTCGTTGCAGTCTTCATGTGCCTCCAAATGCTCAAACATATCTTCGGCCCACTCTTCTCCACCGCAACACGAACTAGTTACCTCTTCAGTAGACCAACTCTGATCTCTCCACCATTGTGAAACGATAGGATGGCCCAGAACATTTACACGTTCAACCCTCTCTAAATTCAATCGGTCCTCCCATGAATCGAACGATCGGTCGAAACGTGTCCGTCGACATAGGCAATATTCTAAACCGCCTACTTTCTCGAGCGCCTCGCCAAGAGAAGTTAAAGAGACCCCAGGCAAGGAAAGTACGCCGTGTATATAACCACGTTGGCGACGAAAACCCTTTGTCGTATATGCTGGCTGAGAGCTCATAGTCATGACTCGGTGCCGGGTACATAACTTTTGTAGACCATCAACAATCATTTGCGACTCTTCCCGTAGTGGGCTCAAATGGGTAGGCGTAAAAACGTTCTTATCGATGTCATTGCAGTCACTCGTAGGTTCTCGTAAATAAGACAAGTTAGCCTCAACCATATCGTCGAAACAATTAATTTCAGTAAACAGCTTGAAAGTATAACTCATTATTTTATTTTTTTGTTAATTGACTTATAGGCGCACCCGCACATAGATCCTTGGCTAAGTCTAGCCTCGTGTAGCTTAATAGGTCTAGGCTACGACCAGCACCAGCAGCAAAGAAAAGAAAAACCTAAAGAAACTACCTTCGTTTACGTGCTGGTCGGCTCTTCTTAACACCATTACAAGCAAAAGGAACGATATCATGAAGAAATACGAAACGAATTCCTTCTTGCTTTATGTTCCGTAAAACATAGAAACGACGCTTCGATTGACCATATACGCGTATACCTACAACAGAAGTTATACTACGAACTTTCTTCGCAAACTCACGAGAAGCCGCATCATAAGCAAAAACAGCACGCCGCTTAGATTTAGTAAACTCACCGCCACAACCCACCGAATGCGAAACAACTACCTTACCCTCAACAGAGGACAGTACAAAAAAAACATTATTTGCTCGAAAAGTAATTGTAACCGTAGGAAAGAACCGTAATAAAAGCAACAACGGTCGGTAATAACCATAAAAATCATTATTAGGAACACCTGGACGTACAATCTTATTTGCATCAGGGAAATAACGATACGTTAACGACCCTTGATATCGTAAAGAAGAATATTGCA
>JACKZZ010023615.1_pt1 | contig 57679 bp, 34 predicted proteins | sample 8027871 | NCBI WGS metagenome assembly JACKZZ01 (sample SAMN15724774, study PRJNA655200) | protist metagenome | isolation source: fluorescence activated cell sorting (FACS) single amplified genomes of... | place: USA: West Boothbay Harbor, Gulf of Maine | collected 2000-07-19
AATTATAATAATAATAAATAATAATAAAAATAATACAGTAATAATAATAAAAAAAATAATAAAATAATATAAATATATAGCCCTATTATTATTGTACCTATATCCCTAACACCAAGCTTATATGCATCAAAGATGCATATAGTGTACTTGTTCCTATTACCTTGTTAGTATACTTTTATCTAATGCTGTGTGTATGTAAACTCCTTATATGCATCAATGATGCATATAAGGAATCCTTTTTCTAATATGGACACAGCAGCAACACCAACGTCTCTCCAAAACAACAATACATAAAGATCCAGAATTGGATGATAAATCATTTAAGGAATTAACATTATTAAGGTTTTTATTATCATATGTAAGTCACATCGGTTGCAAGTAAAATATAGATGAAATGATAAAAAAATGTAACACCAACTTTAAAGAAATTTTTACTCCCACTGTTTTTCAACAACTGGGTATTATCCCAATCGATCGGCCCATATTTCCATAACAAAAATATTAAATCGTTAGTTATATTCATCAAACAAATGAGGCAAAAGAATTTCAGCCGTCATGACCCGTGAATAGGCCGCCACAGCATGGTAGGCACACAATTATATACATAGCATTTTAATTAGTATTCTTTAAGTACAATTTAATACCATATTCTACCCGAAATATTGCTCGATTATTGGCGTTTGACCGTAATAAATAAAATAATATAATAATAAATAATAATTATTATTATAAAATAATAATAATAATAATAACAATATAATAATATTGCATAATAATTTATACACAAATATACATGTAATATCACTACAACGACAACCAACACATACACGAAGCGTAGAAATCTTTACATACATAAAAGTTATCTTTCCCAAGATTTCCCAAGCGCAAACTTAGCATTAGAAGGGCGATATATATGTATAGAAACATAATATAACTGTCGCACGGGACTACCCGACGCTACCCTACAAGTTATTAGTGTATACACGTGCCGTTGTTTAATTTTGATTATTATTTTTATCACTACTACGACAACAAATAATACATAAATTGTAGAAATCTGTCTAGATACATAAAAGTCATCTTTCATCAAAGTTCCACGACGCAAACTTAGCATAAGAAGGGCAATATACATTTATAGAAACATAATATAACTGTTGCATTGTGTACCGCGACGTCCCGCGAGAAAGAGTTCCATACAATTAATGGCATAAAAGATCGAATGGATTGTAAGAAAAATACATGGTTGGTTGGTGTTATATTTGCTGAGAAAATAGATGGCAACGATTTACATTGGAAATGGAATCCAAAGAAAGAATATGCTGAATGTTACAATTTAGCAGAAACTGAAAGTGAAATTAAAATTAGAACAAAACGTGGTGCACCTGATGAATTTTTAATAAGTACAGACACTCATGATATATTAAGAACATTAGATGGGTATGATGATTCTGGTGAGTAAGCGGTAAGCGACAACATAATCAAAAAAATAATGGTAAAATAATAATATAATAAATAATAAAATACTGGGTGGGTAATATTATATTATATTTAAAACATGCTAGAGTATACTATTTTATTGTACTTATATTTTCCTATATCTTCACGGCTTTTTTTTAGTGCCTGCTGTGTATGACGGCTGAAATTCTTTTGCCTCAAATATAAGATATAAGATAGATAGATGAATTACTTACTGATTTATATTAGGATTATTTAATAAATTAATACTATTATTATTACTATTATTTAAACTATTATTATCACTATTATTTAAACTATTATTATTACTATTATTATCACCATTATTTCTACTCTGTACCTTCTTGCATCTTCTCAGACCAGAAGCTCTTGCTGTTGATATGGATGGGTTTGATTTGTTAGTATTAATTTTTATATAATAAGTTAAAGTGTAGATTAAAGTGTGAATTATTAACAAAAAATAAATAAATTAAAACAATTTTAATTTATTTTATAATTAAATAATTTTAGGGAATATATGTATGTGTGTGTGTGTGTGCATGTGTGTGTGTGCATGTGTGTGTGTGTATGTGTGTGTGTTTATACATAAATATATATAAATGCATATGCATGTATACATATGTATAAAGTGTGTGGAGAATTATACGTGTAGAATTATACGTATATTACTTAATACTTACCTCCACTTCTCATCATCATTATACTGTATATATATATATATTATATATATATATGTGTGTGTGTGTGTGTGTGTGTGTATGTATGTATGTATGTGTGTGTGTATGTGCAAAATATTATATATATTAAATTGTATATATATATATATAATATATGATGCGTAACGTGCGTAACGTGACGAGTGCCTTTGACAAGGTGGAGGTATATTGGCCTAATGCCGTAATGCCTCCATCATTAATTGAATCAAAGGTGCCGAGTAGTGCCGTCACTTCTTTGACATCGATAAACATATTTGGAATTTTATTGCATTTTTGTGCACAAATAGAAATTCCAGATTCAGCAGTCTGAGGAATATTTGTTTCAATGAGAAGATAAAAGTCCTGACAACATAACAAATATTTTAAAATTACAATAAAAATATCTTTATCAAAAAGATACGCAAATACCCATAAAATTGCGCGAAATCCTTAACAGTCATATTATATTATTGTCATTAGTATGGGTATAGCATTGATATGATGTAGATCCAAAAATGACATATTGGATTGTTAATAAAAAATGCGTTTCATAGGTTCAATGAAGTTTCTCCCCACTGTATCGATGGTGTCAAACACGATACTTGTTGTAGTCTATGAAGGTGTGTGGAAATTTTCCAGATTCGCTATATGCATCAAAGATGCATATAGTGGGTGTTAGGGATATAATAATAAATAATAATAATAATAATAATAAATAATATAAGTCAGCGCACTATTGAATATTGAATGTCCAATTCGTTCGTTTCGTTTATAATTCACTCTTTCTTTTTCCTCCTTTTTGACGAATCAAGTCGATTAGTTGTTGTTTGATAGAACTGTTATTATAATATTCATAGCAGTTATCCAAGGGAGTGTCTCCATTTATATCCTTGTGATTGATATCTTCCAGTTTCATGTTGTTTAGAAGAAGTTGTACAGTGGTGGTGGTTGTTTTATTATATGCTGCCCAGTGTAGAGCGTTCAGTCCATTGTTATTAGTAGTAGCAGTATCTGCATTGTATTGTAGTAGTATCTCAATGATAGTACTATGTTCATTATATGCAGCCATCATTAATGGTGTATTACTATAACCATCACTATCTGTACCTAGTTCACTCACCATTGCGGTGACATCCATCCCAGCTGCACGTGCACCACGAATCATACCTTCCACATCCTCCACGCGACCTTTCTCACACGCACATACCAATGGTGTTCCTTTTGGAAATTCTTTTTTGTATTTCTCATTTAAGGTTTTATACGCAATAAAATCTGCACGGTTACTAAACCCACCATCACGTGCTTTGGTCATTTCACTTTTGGACGTAAAGTTACCATTTACACAATATTCATAATCGTTTTTTTCACGATAATTATAAAAACCCAAGTTTGTATATGCAATAAAATCTGCACGGTTACTAAACCCATCATCACGTGCTTTGGTCATTTCACTTTTGGACGTAAAGTTACCATTTACACAATATTCATAATCGTTTTTTTCACGATAATTATAAAAACCCAAGTTTGTATATGCAATAAAATCTGCACGGTTACTAAACCCATCATCACGTGCTTTGGTCATTTCACTTTTGGACGTAAAGTTACCATTTACACAATATTCATAATCACCCCATTTATCCTCCTCCGCAAATCCTTTCTTCTTGCGGACATCCCAGATAAATTTCATTTCAAAACGTGTTCTCAAAACTTCTAAAAGTTTCGTGGCCTTTTCATGAATTAGTTTTACTCGATCTGCTTCATTATAGTCATTTGCCTCAAAAGCATTGTCAAACTTCACTTGCAACTCCTTTACCAAACGTGACATCCACTTGTTGAAATGTAAAATTAAACGCAATCGACCATCCACTAATTCAAATTGTTTCTTCTCTTTTACAATGGTAACATGGATCTCCCTTGCTTTTGTAACATTCTTTGCTTTCCTTGACTCTTCCAATTCCTTTTCCAATTTAGGTATTGAAATTTCTAAAGAACTTGCAATTGTCAAATCTTCTTGCACATCTTCCTCGGTTGGTGGATCAATATGACTTAATTGTTTTTCAATATCATCAACCTGCTCTTTCAATGAAATTTCAACATCTGTATCTTCGTTAACAATATTTTCTTCTGCCTGTTGAGGAACCATTTGTCTCACTAATTTTAAAATCTGCTCATTTATATCATAATTTAGCGTTTCTTTTTCTTCCAACACTCGCAATGTTTCATTTTGTTCTCGTGTAATTTTTATTACTTCATCTTGTTTTTTTATTACGTTATTAATTTTCTCAATGACAAACATTTGCCCATTTTCATTACTAGTTTTTAATTCTTCTAAATTTTCCAAGAGATTCATCATTTTTTTCGCATTACGTTTATCTGCAATTGAAAAGTTGTTCCCAAGCCGTTCACTTTGTTTTGCTAATTTTTCTAAATCATCTTTCACATCGTCAAAATAACCAGCAGCATCGTCAGATAATTTTTGATCGTTTAATGATAATTGATTTAATTGATTCAGTATTTCATTAAAATTGGTCGCGTTACCATTTTGTATTTGAACAAGCTGGCTTTTAATAACATTGAATTCAGCATCAACGGTTTCTTTTAAATCACCCAATTTTTTATTTGCTTCAATCATATAGAATAACCCTTTTTGACTGTTAGCCCTTAATGTTTCAACAGTGTCAAATACAGATTTCATCAACTCCCTATTATTATTAATGGACGATAATAATTTCGATTGCATATCCTTTAAAGATTGTTTTGCATCTGGTGATAGATCGTTATCTTGGTTTTCATCATTTAATGATGTTAGTTGCTCCATGGTCATTCTCAACTTAAAGATTTCCGATTTGACAATATCAACATTTGTTTTAATCAAATCTTGCCTTACATCCATTTTTTTAATCGCAAGAAACATATCACGTTGTTCATCATGAAATGTATTAAATGATGATGTAATTTGAAGAAATTGATCTTTCTGTTCTTGATTTGCTATATCAAAATCAGCTTTGGTTAATAATATACCCACCTTTGATTTCATGTCTATAACTTGCTGTAATGCATTTTCAGTCAATGCACGATCATTCTCATTATCGATATTTGATAGCAACGCTTGTTGATCCTTCAACATAGATAAAATTTGATTCAAATCATTACTTTTTCCAGTATTGATTTTATCAAATTCAGAACGTAACATCGACAAAATTTCGGTGTTTTTATCATAATTTAAACGTGTCATTGTTTCAATCGCTACTTGGTTGTTTAAGACATATGCTAATTTAGCATCTACCTCCATTAATGCAGTTGTTCGTTTTAACAATTCATTGTTTTGTTTCACTGCTTCTTTTGATAAATGCAACTGGACAATTTGTAAATATTGTTCAATTTCATGATCAATTTCTTCAAATTCTTGACGAAAAGATACCGAGTTTAAAAACCGTTTAAGTTTACCAACACTTGAGTACTTTTGGACCAAGCATAATAGATCCTCCACTGAGCCTTTAAAATCACGCAATCCTTTGTTTTGTTGTCGATTAAACTCTGACACGCCATTGGCTCTGTGCGCATTTGCACATTCAATAATAATACCTTCATACACTTTACAACGTTTTGCAGCTTTCTTACAATTTGCTTTGTTCTTCTTCGCTTGTTCTGCCATTGTATATATCGTATTGAACACCGTACATATTGCACCAACTATTGGAAATTGAACTCCTATTTCTATCAAAGAAGCAGTTGCATTTGCAACAGTTCCAACATTTGATAAAACAGAAGTAGCGTTTGATGTAGATTGTTTTAATAAACTTGCCATTATGTTTTCTCTTTTTGATGTTAAGATAATTCAACAAATGATTTACGCTCGGGGATATTTGTTCGATGTATTTATTTAGATTTTGTTTCAACTTTCTGGTTTGTATTCAAATTTTAGCAACAGTGGCATCTCCATATTTTGAAACGTCCTTATACACATTATATTGAGATATGAGATATGAGATACATGATATATATCACTTTTTTGATGTTATTATATTATGTATTATATATTTATATTGTTGTTGTGTTTATTATTATTATTATTATCTTCTTCTTCTTCTTCTTTTTTTGTTATCATATATAATTATAATAAAAAAATTTATTATTAATAAATAATATAATAATATATTATTATTATCATAACATAAAATTTTATTAATAACTTACCCTGTAAATATGAAGCTTATCTATCCTCATTGGGATGGGGTCAATGACAAACTTGATTTAAATACACACATATGTATGCATCTTAATAAATACACGAAATAAATATATACAAAATATTTAAATCAAATTTGGGATGTTTGCGTTGTGTGCTCATCCCCATAGGAGTAATTACCAATCATTGAATGAATCATTGAGGACTGTAATAATAACATACGAGTAATTATCATACCAATTTTACATTAATTAATAAAAGAAAAGAAAATACTCTTTTTAACTTTTATTGATATTTATATTTACAAAATGTCCTGCTTTTCGTGTGCACATGCCCGCAAATCATCTAAAACACTTCATCCCAACCTCTATATTTATCATCGTTTGGGTTGTAATTGTTCATGATATTATGCATCGATGTGCTAAAATTAGGAAATGGATATGTGTGTAAGTTAAACGGTTTTGGTTTACCATCAGGTGGTGCCATTTTTTGGTCTATCAATGCTTGTATGTCAAAACCATGGAACCACTGATGCTTCAAAATAACTCCAGCGCCATTTAAACCAACGCCACCTAATCTAGATATTGGCTTTTTTGTCAATAGCCCATTGATCATGCTTTTACATTCTGGTGTAGTTGAAACAGTACTTGGAATTTGAAATGTGCCTGATGTTACATTTTGAAATAATTTTAAATCGCTACAGTTATCATTAAATGGACTTGTGCCATATAAGCATTCATACATAAACACACCAAGTGACCAAAAGTCAGTGGATTGGTTATGACCAGAGGCAGTCAACATTTCTGGGCTACAATAACGCGGTGTGCCGCACACAGTAAATGTTCTATTTAGTACGCGTTTTGCCAATCCAAAGTCAACCATTTTAATGTACCCTTTGTTATCTAGAACAAAATTTTCCAGTTTTAAATCTCTATATATAATGTATTGTTTATGCGTGGCTTGTAAAGCCAATAAAATAGATGCAATAAAAAATTTTACATGCGTTTTTTCGTTTAACTTACCCCGTGATGACAAATAATCAAAAAAGTCACCGCCAGGTAGAAACTCGGTAATCATGTAAATTGATTGCTCATCACGTGAAGTAGCATATAAATCCAATACAAATGATGAACGTATTGATGTTAAATATTCTAATTCACGCCCAATTGCACGCTGCATATTACGACGAACTATTAATTGCTTTTTTATTTCTTTTACTGCTACTAAATGATCTATATTACGCCGTCGTGCATGCATATACTCTGGTGTCCGATTTCCCGGGTTGTTTAGATAATCATCACCCTTATCACATTGCAATGAGATAACACCAAAGCCCCCTACGCCAAGTAAAGCTATATATTCGTATTGTTCCATCGACGTGTGCAAAACATTTTTCATTTTCGATGCTATACTTTTTACAATTGGCGAATCACGAATAGAATTTGAAAATTCTTCAAATGGTGCCTGAATATATAAATGGTTAGATCTATGTTATGTAAAATATATCATGTATGTATGTATGTATGTATGTATGTATGTATGTATGTATGTTTGTACGTACTAATACTTTTACAAAATTATGCTTGTCTAGTGCTAAACATTTACATTCTCCGATTGCTATAATTGATGCACTTCGAGGCGCAGACATTATTAATGCTGCTTCACCGAACCATTGCCCAGGTTTTAAACGTTCTTCCTTCTCAACTCCATCAACTACAATTTTACATTCGCCTTCTTCTAATATGTAAAATATATTTCCGACATCACCTTGTGTAATAATTTCATCGCCATCCGTATATACCATTGGTGCTAATATTTGTGCAAGCCGCTTTATATGGTTACTACCAATGTATGGTTGCATTTCTGGCATGTTTTCTAAAAATTCTACATTTTGCTGTTCAACCTGTTCATGATATTGCATGACAGACACTTTCATTGCAATACTTTCCAGTTTCCATAAAACACAACTAGTAGTCGCTACAACTGTCGCAGTTCGTGCACAGTTAAAAAATAACGCAAGCTCTCCAAAAGTGTCATCTTTTTCCATTTCAAACGGTTTTTTGACGCCATCGACTACAACGTGGCACTTACCGCTTGCTATAACATAAAATGCATCCCCATCAGCGCCTTGTGTAATAATTTCTGCACCTTTCTCCACACTTACATTATAAATATTTTCGATGATACTAAATAATGCGTCATCACTTGTTTCTCGAAATATCCAATGTTTTTTTAATACGTCATATAAGTGCTCAGTATCCGATATAGCCTTTGGTGGTATCGACCGTAACTTTGTATCCAGTGCCAGTGCTTGCAGACTGTCATGCCCTGTTCCAATTTTAAATGTGTTTTGCCGCGTACTAAGTATTCCTAAATGATTACGTTCCCGTTCATCTACACTATTTTGAGCCAAACTGGTGAATTGTTGCACCAACTCTTGTTGCTGCACCGTCACAGAATTTCGTTTCCTTTCATATTTTTCTTCTGGCGATACTCGTTCTTTTAACACAATAGAAGCACAAGACCCCATAAAATATTAAAACTAACAATATAGATCAAATATAGTTGCTCGCCCCCAAATTACGGGGCACACACACAACAACAACAACAGCAACAGCAACAGCAACGTCGAGATAAAGAAGAGGAAAGCATTCCACTATTATACATAGATAATATATATATAATAATATATACGTATTATTGTTGCCTAAAAAACGACCAACGAAGACAGACAATTGTAAAGCCCTGGTAAATGAGATTAGGTAGTACACAGTACACAGTAGACAGCATTATATCACGTATATATTTGATAGGCATAATATATCACTTGTAGTATACAAAAATAAGATTAATACTATAGTATATGTATGTATATAGTGAAAAGTGAAAAGTGAAAAGTATAATAATTACAGATTAAATGATGTTCAATTGATTCTACAAATAATATGGACAAATCGTCGTAGAGAAATGGCGAAAAGAGAACTAGAAAACAATTTTGTTAAAGAGGCTCAATTAAAATACATTTTAAATCATTATGATGACCATATACTTCGGAAAGAATTAGGTGATTACATATACAATTAGTTATTGATGCCCACGTGAAACATCACTTGTGCCACCATGTGGGGAGCCATCTTTCACGTTAAATTGTGTAAACGGAACAAGTCGGTTACCCAATACAAAGGAATTGATTTGTTCATCTTGTGTCATATAATCATGCGGGTTACTATACATTACTATTTTCTCACGCGCAGTTTCGTGCGGTTTTCCCCATGCCCATGTTAAAAAATTATCGATTGGTATTACATTGTATTTTGATACTAAATTTAGTAATTTCGTAGCCCCACGACGCGATACAACGTAAGCGTGCGTGCAATATTGAAAATCACTTTGTGATAGAAATGGTGGTAAGATGTAGTTTTCCAATGGTGTTTTTTTGCATGCACCTAGATGCAAATAATCCCAATCTTTTAATTTTTGTGGTAGATCGGAATTTACACTTAAAAAATGAATTTCACGAGATAGAAACCTACCAACTTCCCGTTCATATCTTTCTAAATTACCTTTAATGATAGCATCGTCCTCAAAGACAATAGCAAATGGACTTTTACTTTGAAGAAGTTTTTTCCATAAATATACGTGTGACATGGCGCATCCAATTTCACCAAGCGTAGGTTTCGCGGTTTTTAATTCATTCGGGGCAATTTTAAAAGTGTTTGATAAGTTGTATCGTTTTAGGACGTTTAACAAACTAGTTCCCACATTATTATTATTCTCCTCAAGTTGATGCTGTATTTCCTCCTTATCAATTGCATCTACAAAAGTTAATGGTATTCCTAATTCTAACCGTGTCAACACTTTTTTTGCTTGGTATCTACGATATGCACGCTTTTTTCGATTTAAAACAAACACTTTCCCTAACAAAAAAAATGATGGATGTTGATAATTTCCAAATAAATTCTGTGCATTACGGTCCATGGCTTGACGCACATGCCACGCACGCACCACATCATACACTGGCATTAATGATTTTTCTCGTTCAATTACTTTAGCGTTTTTGTTATGTATGTTTTGAGAAAAATTCAATAAACGTTCACCGCATTTTATTGCATCAGAAAGAAAATTGCCCGCTGCTAACATAATGCACTTAAAAAACAAGTCATGTTTCCTAGGAGCAACCAGGCCGTTTCCTTTTGCATAGTTATTGGAAAACACAATACACGGATTGTTTGTGTATTTTAACAATGGAAACGAGCCACCATTTTTTATATACTTAATAAAACATACATGTGCTCTCAATGTTACCATATAATATTCATCCTGGTCACATATTATTTCATGCCCTTCGATATCACTAACTTCCTTGCATATATCCAATGCCTCTTCAGCATAACCAGTGTTGAATAATGCATATCGAATGCGGTTTAAAATACTCTTTTGAAAGCTTTTTTTATTGCTTTTAACAAATATATCTTTCATTTGATATACGGTTTTTAAACATTCAATAGCTTTTACATATTTCAAATTATTTAATAAAATATCACACTCCTCAATAATTTTATCAGTAGATAATTTTATTGTTTTCTGCATATGCTCGTACACGTTGACAATGTGAGTTTTGTCTTTGCTTAACTCTGCATGGGTTGTTTTGTCGACATTATCGTTTAGTGCAAGCGTTATTAATTGCAGTGCTTTTTGAAAATGATAGCTAGCATCTATCGTTTGACCAGAGCGTAAAAACAAAACTGCTAAGTCATGCCAGTGGCGATAATTGAAAGGTTCTTGAAATCGTGCCTTGGAAAGAAATTTTTTGGCTAATGTAAAATCTTCTGCATTAACATTTTTTAGTGCCAACGAAGCATACGTGTTTACTCCAGGCGGCGATTTGTCGCTGACGTTGTTGCTACTACCACGATTATACGCACTGCCGTATCCACTATCAGTTATTGAGCCATCACTTGATACTGCCAGATTATGTTCTTCTTCAACACTAGGTACTGGTAATGTTGTTAATAGCAGAAATAATAACAATCTCTTGTAAAATATTAATGTTGGTATATGAACCATTGCTGAAAGATATATTAATACATGTGTTGGAAGACATTTACTAAATTCGAAACCGTTGTTATTGTCTGTAGTATGATACTTAAATCACGTCATTACCTTCAGGAGGAGATCACAGCGATTGATGATAGTTTTTGCTCCGAATTGTAAAAAAAAAAAAAGGAAGGAAGAAGAATTATTTTTATTATATATTATTATTATTATATATTATTATTATTATTATTATTATTATTTTATTATTATTATTACAGGTATTATTATTATATTATTATTATATTATTATTATTATTATTATTCTACAACAATATAACAAAAGCACTGTTGCTTGTAGTAGTATATATTATATATAGTTTGTTCATCACTCCATCACTCCACTCTAACTCGTTATATCAACTCGTAATTCGTAATTAAAATTCATCATAATGAACTTGCTTTTCTGAATCATATTCATCATAATAATAATGTGAGCTTTACACTTCTTACTTTGCAATAACTCCTTATACATCTGCCATTCTTCAATGCCCGTACTCTAACTCTGATGCATGATGACTTGGTTTTTAGTTTCCTCTGGAGGCCCACCATTTATTTCCTTCCTGTAGCAGCGTTTCTTTTTACCAAATAAATAGCATTGATAGTAGCAAAATGATATACAATCAGCAAATACTGCAGTGATAATAATCAACTTAAACTCTTAATTATAATAATGTTATTATAATTATTATTTATTATTATTATAAAAGGAAAATAATATTAATAATACTAAATACTATTATAATAATAATAATAAGTTTTTTTATAGGAGCTCTATTATTATTTATATTATTATTATTATAAAAAAAACAATTTAATTAGATTTTTTAGATTTTTTTTTAGATAATATAGTCTAGTTATTTTGCTATATTATAGTGTTGTATATATAATAATAATAAATAAAAAATAATATAGAAAACTACAACACAGTATTAATATATTATTAAAATATTTTACAATGAAAAATTATTACCTAACATCATTATATTAATTACCCGCCCCGTCAAAAAAAATGCGTCACAACTTATTTCTTTTTTATTATTTGTTGCCGGCAATATACCTCTCCTGATGATAATAGTCTGCATCATATGGACACAATCTATCCTAGCTTGTTACATAGGCATAAATACAAGGCACATATTTAAGAATAGGCACAATTTCAAAAATAAAGTAGTTAAACTCTTCACCCAAAGCTAAACATAACAACATAATGGGTGATGCAGTTGAATTAAAAGTATGCATACGTTGTAGACCATTTAGTTCCGCTGATCGCGCGGGTATTCTTCTCCATCAACTAGAGGAGATGAAAGGAGAAGCACGAATTGTTAACGCTGAACAGCATCGTGAACGAGGTACAGATAGATATGGATTTGCATACACGTGGTGCAGCGCATATAATTACAAGAAGTTCCTAGCCAATGACGATGATTACGCAGACGAATACGATAAGTTAACACAAATTTCACAAGAGGACGTATATGAAAGTGTAGGTAAAAAAATGTTAGAAGAGTTATTACACGGTCAAGCTGTTGTAATGTTTGCGTATGGGCTATCGGGGGCGGGGAAAACATATACCGTATTTGGCACCGACGATCCAGACTCGCCACATGCGTGGTATAAATTTCAACGACCAGAAAAAAATTGGGGATTATTTCCCCGCATAGCATACGATTTATTACAATTAGCTTCAAAACATAAGGACTGGAAAGTCAGGGTGAAATACTTTCAAAATGTTGTTGATGACGTGAAAGATTTACTACACCAAGATGCCCCGTCAAAAAATTATAGACACGGTATGCATAAAGATTCGCATGGATTTATGGATATTACATGGTGTACATCTGTAGTAGTTAGCACGTGGACGGAGCTATTAAAAATACTCCATGAAGCAAATGCGCGAAAAAGTATAGCGCCAACGCAATTTAATCCGTCGAGCACAAGGGGTCATTGTATATTATTTTACGAAGTTGATATGCCAGGTATACACCATGCAGGAGTTACTACTACTGCGCGAATGTATGTTTGCGATCTTGCTGGCGCAGAACCAGCAGCAGACGTGCATTGGGCAAAATACAAACGCATTGAACTCGAAAATGGGCGATTGGAGTATAAATATGAAGGTCGCGATCCCGATAAGGTCAAAACACAAAAATTAATTGAGCAGGGGAAAAAGATTAACTTATCACTATCAGAAATGTCATTATTTTTCCGGAAAATGTCATCTGCCATGAAAAAACATAAAAATAAATTAAAACCAGGAGAAACTGTCGTTGGGTGTAATAATTACTTTCTAGGAAAATTTTTAAAGTTAACCATGTTAAAAGCACACACGTATTTATTTGCAGCAGTTCGACCAGAATTAAAATATCAACCTTATACAAGGAGCACATTGGATTTTGCATTGAATGCATCGGTAGTTAGATTGAAACCCAAAAGAATGAACAGTCATGCCGTTTTGGTAAACAATAAACATACCGAAGAAGAATTTCATTTATCAAAACATCATATTGATTTAGAAAATCAACATGTTGGGGCTCTGCGCCGAGAAATTGCACGTTTACGCGATAAGATATCAGGCCGCACACCCCCGTCTGATAATGATATACAAACTGCAGTAGACGTAATTAATCGATGTATATTTTTAACTGAAACGCAGAAAAATACAGCAATCACTGCTTATAACGCAGCACGCACAGTGTACGAAATCAACGAGATAACTACACACCTATTAGTCAAAGATGGTGGTGCAATTAGTGAAAACCTCGAACCGATACGCTTCAAGTCAAAGCAATTGGAAAGTATGGTTTTAGAAATTAACGACCAAGAAAAAAAGAAATATTTAGTATCCTTGGGAAGCTCCCCGGAATCGCAGGGTTTAACGGAGAGCCAGACACAAGCAGTAATAGATGCAATATGGGCATGTGAGTCAAAGCGGGTATTTGATAAAATCAAGCAGTGTGTCCTGCGTCATGCGGAACCTCAAGAAATCCGTGAGTTGATTGGAGATACAGAAGAGGAAGAACAGGTTGAATCATTATGGGACGCTATTTCAGATAAAAGCAACACCACGCACCAACAGTATCTTGACGCTCGACGAGATGAAAAACATGCAACTGAAAAAGCGACACTATTATCGAAGCGTAATTTGCAACAAGAGCAACGTATTAAGACCTTAGAAAAAGATCTTAACGTATATAAGAACCAAGCAAAGGCAGCTATGGTTGCAATGGAAAATGAACGTAAACGAACTGGTAAAGTCAACCATGAACTGAGTGACAAATTAAAAGCACTGCACGATGAAATGCATAAAACCAACGATGAAACAGAAACGCTAAAACATGAAATTGAGGAATCTCATGATCATGAACGACGTGTATTATCAGAAAAACAACAAGCTTTTATAGTTGAAAAAAATGCATTGACAAGCAAGTTAAGCAGCATGGAAAAAGAAAACAAGAGAATACAACGAGAACTCCGAGTAAAAATAACTAGCGTTGAATCATTAACAGAACAACTGCACAATGCACAACATGAATTAAAAATATTACGAGCAAGTGTTGTAGCGGCAAAGCAAGAAAAGACACATGAAAAATTACGACGCGCAAGCAGTCAGATCTTTTCAAGCTTTCAAAAACAGCAACACAGTAAATTGGTAACAGAAACAAAGAAAATTGAAATGGAAAACAAAAGTAAAGTGGAAGAACTGATGAATAAATTAAATGGTAGTGCAATAGAATTGAAAGATTGCAAGGAAAAAAATACTACATTAGAGAATGAGTTGCACGATTTAAAACAAAAACATTATAATTTAGAAGCTAGTGGTGTAAAAGATCGCACGCTTATGAATGAAACAATCGAGTCGCTGAAACGCGAACGTTCCAAGTTAGACGATGAATACAAAAGCACCCTAGAACATATAAAAACAGAATTAAAAGAAACAAAAGTTAGCATGAAGAAAGTCAAACGGGCAGCCGAAGAGCGTGATCGCAATACGTTGATTGATAATGCAAGAAGAGAGTCGGAGCTTGAAATTACTGAATCTAAATTAAAGACACTGTACCAAGATATGGAAAAGATTAAAATGGAAAAAACAAACGTTATGCACGAAAAAGATATGTTAAAACAAGATTGTGAACAAGACATTTCTATGTTACAAAATTTATTGGCGACTGCCCAAAGGGATTCTTCTAGGTTGCATACCAAGTGCCAAGAAATTGAAGCTAGGAATATATCAATGATTGACAATAAAGATCAAGAAATTGAACGACAAAAGGAGCGTGTTAATGATATGAAAGCAAGAATGCTAGAATTAAAACAAAAACATGAACACGAATTATTTGAAAGTCGAAAATCTACCGATGGATTCAAAACAAAAATTGATAGCCTGAAGCTTCAAAGAGACGATTACGTGAAAACTATTGAAAAAATGAAGGAAAATCAAGAGAACGCAGAAAGAAAAGCACAAATGGAAGTTGACTCCGTTGAAAACAACCTATCAGATGTAATTCGACAACGAACAGAACAGTTAACAAACAAAAATATCGAATTGGAACAAATAAAAACACAAATGATACAGACCGAGCGAATGCTTATGGACGAACGAAGAGCAGCGTCAAAAGCACAGCACCAGTACGAAGAAGAAAAAGAACGCCGGTTGAACTTGCAAAAGAATTATGAAACATCAACGGTATCTGTTCAAAATTTGCTATCTAAATTGCAAACACAAGAAAAGGAGAGAAAGGGCGTTGAAATAAAACTAAAAGAATCCAAGCGGGCGCATGAAATATCTGCTAAGGCGCATTTGGAAAATGTTAGACACTTGAAAGATACGATGCATGAAGAAACAAATGGACTATTGGAGAGAATTGATACCTTAGAAAATCACTTAAAAATTTGTAAAAGAGAACTGACTAGCTTCAAGTCGTCTCATAAAAAATTAGATAAGGTAACAGCAGATTTATCAGAGGCAAATATTTTATTGAAAGATACTAAAGACAATCTGGAAAGAAAAACAGATGCATTGAATGCATTGAAGAAAACACTGGAATCAACAATTGAAACAAATAAAACAACGGAATTGGATTATTATGATAAATGCGAAGAAGTTCGTATAATAAGAGAAAAATTACACGAAGCCAATCAAAATTTAACAATAACAAAATCTCAATCAAATATAAAAGAGCGCGAGGCGATGGAAGAGAATACGAAAAGGCTGCGTTTGAAAATACAACAGTTGCGCTCAGAAATAGACGATCAAAAGAACCAAACAAGTGAATACAAAGATATGTATGAGGACATCAAAGATGACATGGATATGTTAAAAGAAAGCACGAAAAGCAAAATAGCGAAGGAAAGAAATACCATCCGAGATCAAACGAACAAGGAAGTAGTTGCACTGAATACACAGTTAGAAAGTACCAAGCGTAAATTTCATGCGTTGTCATTGAAGTTTGCCGACGTTGCACAAGAAAAAAAGGAGGTTGCAGCTGAGTATGATGCAAGACTGGCGAAGGCAAAATTAGCGAATGAAAAGCAAATAGAAATGATGAAAGAAATACTGCATGAATCCAACGCGGAGCGAGATATAGCTGTTGAACATGTCAATGAAATAAAGGAGAGATATTCTAAGAGTATGCAACAAATCAAATCATTAACAGATGCGACAAATCGAAGAGATGTTCGAATACTATCAGTAGAAAAAAATCGCGAGGACGATGCAAAATTAATAAAACAGTTGTGTGACCATAGGGATAACGCTTTATCACGAAATCAAGAGCTAGAAGAAGCATTGGCAGTCTCGCAAGCCAACTTAAATCGCCAACGAGAGTTATGCGACAAACTAGGAAGTGTGAATTCGATGTATAGAGAACAAGATATTGAGCGGCAGAATATAGTGACAAAATGTCAAAGTATGATGGATACTTTATTTAATGTAGGAATTGTCGAAGCCCAATTATTACGTGTTGCTAGATCGCCACGGCAACAAAAATTTCGAAGCAAACGCGGGAAAAAAATGGCATCATTAGTACTTGAAAATAGTGCTAGGCATATGCGGAATCTATTGATAGAAAATACGGCAAGCAATCGTATAACAAGAAACCGAATTAAATCAAGATTTATGACCCCAGCAAAAAACAACAACAAACACACGATGCTATCCCCAAGTCGTAACCAAAGACCAAATACAACAGGTAGAATGGTGAATAGCAACATTAGTAATAGAAATACACAATTTCGAAGCCCAGATTTAGCTCTAAATGATTTACAGTCGACTGGCACTCTAAGCTATAATAACGATAATAATAATAATATGTCACCTCCAACCTACAATGGTATGGCGGATGATTATGTTGATGAAGGTATTATTTACACTGGAAAAGCCATTAATGATAATTTAAATACTTTATCCCAAAGCTTTAATATACTAATGCGACAAATGAATTTACAAGGGAGTGAAATATGACGATATAACATTTTTTTAATATTGGAGGGAGTGAAATATGATAGCAGGTTATACGTAAAAAAGGGCTGAAATCAAATTAAAATCACCAGTGCATATTTGAAAACTATGATACACATTTATTAAAAGTTTTATACTCGTAAAATTTAACGTAAGCTTATATCATGTAAGTTTACAATATTTATTTTTTATTTATTGTATCATACCAAATAAGATGCGAAACGCGAGTTGCTGGTTGCTGGTCATACCCAAAATATTATTATATGCCACCCCCGATCTACCAAAATGGACACCATCCGATATACAGTTGGCATAAATTTTCATGTGATGTGGCTTGTACTATTAATCGATCAACTTGGTCTGGCACAGCTAACGTTTCATTGCCAAAGTCGGTCCCATCTAGTTTTCCTCTTACTCTATTGATTACTGCCAAAGCCCTTTGATTTATAGTTTCGGACGGGAGATCTTCGCCATCTTGTCCTAATCGTTGTGCAAGGCTACGATCTTTTCGTACCGATTGTGAAACGATAAAACTCTCGCTATCTTTGTCATTTGATGTAGTATCGGATACACCGCTTAACCCACCATGCTTATTAATTAGACTGGAGATATCAGAATGTCGTCGCGATGTTCTTCGAGATCCACCGGTGCGCCCCTCACTATTTAGTGACATGTTACTACCGATACTATAACGATGTGGCGCAATATGATTGCTAACGTTATTATTGTCATCGTCATCATCATTGTCATTATTGTTAGCATTGGTATCAGTTGATGTAGCCAGTATATTGGCCTCTTTATTATCAATTGGCGTTGTTTTATTTTCGTCTCCTGTATCCTTATCCTTACCACTTTTCGTCTCATTGTCATTATCATTTGTTTTTGCTTTCGTGTTCAATAATCTCCAATTAATCAATGGGTCGTGTACAAATGCTTCTAACATAGCCATGACAGAATCTTTGTTTTCCCTTAATACTCGCATAACAGCTTCACATACACTTCGAAAGTTACCTTCAATACCGCTTACTTCCATCGCGTTGACAATCATACGCGTCAAGCGAAATGGTACTTTCTCTGGAAATCTATCTCGTTGCATTGCAACTTCAAAACAATCGCCAAAATCGATATGTATAATTTTGCCGCTTTTTCTATCTAACATTAAATTACTAGGATGTCGATCCCCTAGACCAAGTATGTAACCAACCATTGACATTACTGCTAATGACCTTGTATAATTAGTTCGTCGTTCTAACCATACTTCAGAGTTCAAACTTTTCAACCATAAGACTTTAAATAGGTCTTGACCCTTCGTTTTATCTAAACCATAACGAAATGCTTCTACTTTTTGAATGACAGTTAAATGGTCATAGTCTGGCGCCATTTGCAACATTAACCTTTGTTCAACATTCAAAAATATTTTTCGTTTTTCTCTATATTCTCGCACCAATTGGTGCAGCGTGTCACAATGAGGAACCCAGCCAACAATACCAACGTTGTGCGACAATGGAATAGCACTATAACGCCGTATTGCTAAATCCCGTTTTCTAGTATCCCGATCGTTTGCTAATAAGGCATTTACTAATCCAAACAATTGCATAACACGTTCATCTTGCCTTAAATCTTCATGCCCCTTTAATAAAAAAACATAATCTTTGCCATCGCTCCCTCTCATTGATAATTTACGCGGGCGTTGTTTTGAAGAGATAACTTGCACCGATCTTGCAAAGTATTGTATACGAATGCCACGTCGACTGTATCGATTATTACGCCTGTAGTATTGCCCAGCCAACTGTTCACGAATCAAAGCAGATTCATTGCTTGATTGTTGTGCAGCGGAAAATGACGAACCCCATGTGTCATTGTTGTTGTTGTTACTTCGATCATCATGTCGATCAATACCTGTGCTAATGTTATTACCATCATTAAATGGATTTGCGTTTTCACCATCTTCATCTTCCTCTTCTTCTGTCCAATCAAAATTAAATGATGTACCTGGTACAGCTAAATCTAAATTTTTTGCCCTCATCAATGATTCGGAAACATATTGCAACTCTAATGTTGTTAGTTGTTGCAGTTGTTTATTTATACGGCGGAAAACTTGGTAGTACAATTCCCATGCTTGATCCATGTGTAACATATTACCATTTTCTTTATATAATAATATTTGAACCTTCGCCTCATCTAAATCTTTTACAAATGCGTTATAAAACGCAACTTCCCGAAGTGTTTCTGGGCCTTGTTCCATCATTTCATGAAGAGGTAATAATACATTGTACATCCCTTCCACATTCTTATCACCAAAAAATAATTTACTAGCCTCTTCCAATCCTTCGTTCCATTGTTCGTGCCAAAGTATTGCAACTCGTATCAGTTCCCTACTAACCAGCACAGCTTGGTCAACAAGTGTTGGGTAATGCCTACGCATATTCTGCAACACGGCTTTTGCAGCATCTCGACGCGGCACGTAACTACTATTTGACGCTACTGTCAATGAATATATTAATGCTTGTGGGTGACACCTACCTAGGGCACATAGTAAATCATGCAATAATGAGCGTATACGAGCAACTGGGGAGTGTATTCTTGCAATCAGTTGTGGGATCACATACAACCATATGTCGATATTAATTTGCTGCAAGCCTTCTTGCATTGCTTCAGCTACTATTGGTAAGTCACCATAATCAAACCACAGTGTTAGAACCCGCAACATATCTTGTAATACACTTGATACTAAACGGCGGCGTCGGTCGGTTTTAGTCAATATCACAGTAACGGAACGAAAAAAACTACGTATGGCAGGAACCAAATGCGCCTCAACCCTTTGAGCATGGGCATTTAATGCCATCGAATGTCTTTCTTTATGCGTGCGGTGTGACGGGGTGGAAAACGCACGTCTAGACCTATTAAGCGGCATGTTTAAACGCACATTTGTAGTACCGTTCGATTGATTTCCTATTGAATTGCTGGTCAACGTAACTGTTTCATTGCCTTCGTCTCCGTCATCTTCACTTGTTTCTGAAATAATGGAAGTCGCAGATGTTTTACGTATTAAATCAATGTTGGATAAATGTTCTTGAGTTTGACGTTTGATTTCTGTTAAACGTTTGCAAACTGCAGGAGCACCACCGCAAAGCCTTTCGTGTGTTTTAATAACAGTATAATTCATTAATGCCCATGCATCCCAAGCTTTGAAATGCTGTGGATCTAAAATAGTAGCTTGCTCAAATGCATTCAACACGGTATCAATTTTACTTCTATTTTTGGGATCTTCTATGTCCGTTTCGTTTATAGTCCAATGCCCAACTCTCATATGACATAGTAATAGTAATCCTTTATCACCAACAGTGTTTCCTTGCATCATTAACCATTTTAATTTCTCCAGACTCGTTTCTTTTTCTCCTGCTTTGTATAAATGTTCTAACGCTGCAAATATAATGCGGGGAGCTAGCATAGAATTCCTTTGTAAATCGGACTTGCTATCAGGCCGGAAAGCCATTATCGAACCGGCATTATTAGGCATGGTTAGCTGTACTGGTGCATTTCCTTTCCATCCAAGTGTCAATAGCGTTTTAAACGATAATGCTATATTGCCAGCTTTACGACATATGCGACAAAACTCAAGCCATGTTTCCAAATCTTCTTGCGGTGTTAAAACTAATGATCGAATTGCTAATAATCTTTGCCAAACATCTACAGAGCGTTGACAACCACGCAATCGTTTCGACCACATTATTTTGACGTGCTCCAAATGTGATTGTATATTCTCAGCCTCACCTTCCGTTGAAACTACATAATTATCAAATTTACGGATGCTGTAATTTTTTACCATTCTGCGGTAGACAATAACTTCTTCTATTTCAGCAAGTTCTTGAGCTAATACAATATGCTTGTATGCACGATTGTAACTTTCTCTGATCATTGCAGTCATAGCTTTATCTAACAAACCTCTTGCTTTATCAACCATTTTCTGTGCTGCGGAAAATCGATCGTGGTGCACATTAATAATCGCGCGTAAGTACGCACCGTTTAAAGTGTTTTCGTTTGTTACTTCAACGTAAGTACCCATATCCTCCCACTGTCCTAGTGACCAAGCAGCTTGAGCACCTAAATACCCGACTTCTTCCAATCCATTCATCCCATAATTTAACCCAGATAAATCAGTACTTTGAGTTGAATCGTCTGAACCTTGGGTTTCGATGCGAGGCCTATTTAGCCCATTGTCATTTGGATTTCGGGCTCTTGCTACTACAAATTCATCTGGTTTTGTACTAATAGTATCTTGAATCCCTTCACTTATGTTATTTAACGCTGATGCAGACACTTCACGGGATTTTGTATTGTTGTCCCCCGGAATATTATGAATGCTGTTATTATTATTGATATTATTGTTACTACCATTATTTATCGCATTATAGTTTGAATCATTTTGTAACGACTTGAATACAACGCTTGAAAGATTTGAAAGCTTATCCCATTCCCATAAATTATACAATGAACGCAATTGACCAACCATCGCTTCGATAGACCCAGGAGTATTTCGTTCTTTTTTTTCGTATGTAGCAAGTGCCTCTTCCCATCTACCGAGCTTTTCAAACCATGATTCTTTGATATCCATTTTCACTTGCCGTTTCATTGCTTTTTTCTGGACGTCTAATAAAATGCCCACAGCTGCTTCAGGCTGTTCTAAGTAATTGTAAATTGAAATTAATGCTTCAGTACAATCAACTGGGGAATGTTTGAACTCGATTTCCTTGTAATGCAATGCCTTTGCAAAGGCATGACATCTAGTTGCATGTTGAGCCAATGTCCGTATATCAATTGGAAGGGCTTTATCATCGTGCTCCATAAACTCGGCTAGGTTTAACAATACTTGGACAATTTCAGGTGGCATGGCGCTGGATTGAAATGCAGTTTCTAATGCCCGTACAAGCAAGTCTTGGTATTGAACAGACAATTCTCCCCAGCAAGATATAAATGCAGCATTAAAAAGCTCTCTAGCTAATGGTTCGTGAAGTTGGGCACATGCACTGCAACTTCGCAAAGCGGGTTGGGGGGATTCACGTAGTAATTCTACACTAAAACGGCGCAACCATTCATACCAATCATCACGGGTTGAGCGTTGCGAAGCGGCCCATACACTTCTCAAATTTTGTTGGTCAACATTTAATTTGTTTGTAACTCCTGCTAGATATTCACGCGGAAAATCATTTTGCATTTGGCCATTTGAAGAATTCTTATCATTCCTGTACGTTGAATCAAGTATACTCCTTAAACGACCTGGTAATGAATTACCATTAATAGCCGCTGTAACTAACCTGTCATATTCTTCACTATATATTTTATGGCGATTTAACACATCAGCTACCACTGGTATAAAGCTATTATAACGCGTTCCCATCTCACGAACAATTCCACATAGCGTACCCATTGCAGCCTGCCCCAATAATTCTAATGAATTACTAGTATCAGATTTTATTTTACCATTACGACCGGCATTGTTTGAATTTTTAGCAGAACTAGGAGTATGAATACCGCCAGGACTTCCCATCCCACCACGATGGTCTAGCACACGCAATAACGAGTGGATAATACGTGATGCATATTCAACAAAACTTAGCGAGTTGTTTAAACGTGCCAGTGTTCTTAACCCTTCGATTCTTACGGTTATATCTATTCCAATATTTTCAACCAGACTAACTAATGCTGGTACAATTAAATGCAAATACGCATTTAAATTTGAATCTAGAACCTCTAATGTATGCAATGCCTTGATAGTTGTAGCGGATGACTGCAGTGTACCCGAACTATTTAAATTAGAGTTTATGTTCAATGCAGACATAGAACTATCTAACCGTGGCGATTCCGGAATACGGATTCGTAAATTCATAAATCGGCTGTCTCCACCATTCGAAATAGTTGGGCTTTTGACATTCCCAAATGATCCCCCAAACCCATTACCACTACTATCAAAGCCGTATAAAGCATTTGTTACATCCGAATTTTTATTCGAAAAAACACTCAATAGCAACGGAATCAATTGTGGTAATTCTGGTTTTATTTCATCCTTTAATGCAATTGACAATTGTTCAACAAGCGCTAAAATTTGTTCGCAATTGTCATTCCAAAAAGAATGAATAAGTTTAAATATACCTGGTAAGTATACGCGTATATGTTGCCTCACTATTGACACCAGATATCCAAGCTGTTGGCACAATGATTTTCGCAATCCATGTTCACAATTATGCATTACATGAAGGAAAACAGGAACAATTTGTGGCAAAAAAGGTACACTTTTTAGCCCCGTAGCTCTACAAATGTGCATAATTGCTTGCGCAACATTTCGATGATGTGTATGCAATGATGGGTCATTTAAGATGCCTATTAAAGCGGCGATAGCAACTTTTGGGTAATACAACGGTTGTGAAGGGCTTGTGACGTCTTCCAATATATTCTCTGGATTACCATCAAGATCCGAAAATTGTTGTTGTCTATACTTTGGAAGCAACGATTTTGATGGGCTACGAGGAGGTCCAGATAACGATGGGCGGCTATTATTTCCACGTTTAATTGACGATCGTCGTTTTCGGCGCCTGCTATTTCTTCTCGATAATTCGGCACCCCCACTTACTCCTATATTTGACCTTTCGCCATCATCAGCAATTTTATCCAACTGCCGTGGTGTCAGTAACAAACCGCGATAACTATACGGATCTATCGCCCCAATAGTCCCTAATGTCCGCATTACCTCTGCCCGTAGTTCTGGGGGACTAGCAGCATCTTGCCCGATTTCTAATTCTGCTACAATAATATCTAACAAACCAAAATTATCAAGGAATGGCCGGACTACTAAACCAGTGCTTTGTACTAACTGCCCTAATGTTTTTATAGCAACTGTTCGTTTTGTAACAGAGCCTTGATCTTGTATGACATTGATCACTAATGGAAAAAGCGTTTTACAATGCGGCAATAATTCTGTGCCGCCAACCTCAGAGAGTTCCCCTAGAGTACGAAGTACGGATGTGACAACACCCGGATGTGCATCTTGCAAACGGGGCATAAGGACGTTTAATATTCTTGACAAATATGGTTTAACAAAAACTTTTGATGCTTTTATCAGCAATGCTAGTAGTCGACTACTCTCTTCTCGGCCTTGAATATCATTTGAAAATTCTAATTCGGTTAAAAGTTGCACGAGTGTTTTTCGCAACAATGGCATAACGTATGCCGGGTTGCGCCGTGTTAGTCTACCAACCACCACAATTCCCATCTCCCTGATTTCAAAATCTTCATCATTTAATGCAACAAACAATGGTCGTAGCATATCAACCTGTGCTAAATCACGATCAAATGGAGGTTTTAAAGCTGCAATGGCTGTTTTACGGACAATGGCATCGCGGTCGGCTATTGCTAATGTTAGTATATGTCCTAATGTTTCGCATCGAAAACGCGCGGTGCGTGTTCGTCCATGCGAAAATTTATATTTCTTACTTCCACCTTGATGTGGTAAAACATTATGCAAATCCCTATTGTTATCCATTTTCCGTTCTTCCCCTCTGTTTTTCCTACTCGGTGATCCGCGCGAATGTTGCTGGTGATCTTCGCTTGAATGTATTGGGGCTAACCCACCATGTGTTAGTAACAACGCAATGCATGTTTCTACTGCTTGGGTTCTAATGCGTACATTTGGGTTTTTTAAATATTCCGATATTACGTTTCTAACAAATGGTAGCAACACTAAGCCTTTCATATTAAACGTGGCTAAAGTTTTTAATGCCAATAATGCTAATTGACCTTCCTGTGTAGATAATAATCTATGCCCTGGATGGTTTTTAGGGCGGCTATATTTTCTGACTGCATTGATGGAATTTGTACCATTTCCAAGCATGCTTCTCCCCCCCCCTCCACCAATTCCGTTTGGGTCGTTTATGCCATCACTTCCATTAATATTGACACCCATTCCTATACCACCGAGTTTATTTATTTCATCAGGTCCTGCTAAAGGTCCTAAGTTTGGCGAGGGATCGTTATCCAGATCAGTGCTATTTTTATATCCACGCTTACTTTTTTTCTTCCCCATCACAACATTTACTAGTTGTTTGCGGCCTTGTTTTAATGCTTCGCGCGGTGTAGATATTTTTATTTTAGTTTTCTTCTTATCTTTATCTGTATTATTTTTACTATTATTAGTGTTATTTTTGTTATTACCTTTCATTGAAACTATTTTGCCAGAAGCAGAGAACATTCCGTCATTGCCGTTGCTTCCAGGCACACAGTATTCTTCGTGTGCTAATATTATTGAAAATTCAGCAAGTAACCTGTTTTGTATTAAAGGCAATAAAATTGGAATACAACGCGCTATCTGTTCTAATGCTTGAATTAATGGCTTTGATAGCCCTGTGGCAAACATACGCTCTATCAAATCATATTTATTAGTTTTCTCAGATAAATCTTTTGCAGAAATGGAAGCATCTCGGGTTGCATTTGGATTACTTTTGGGTAAAAAACGTTTTAACAGTTTTGGCCCGGATGCTGCTATCGCTAAGTTTGATAAGCATGGCAATGCCTCTAAACATACACCACGTCGATTTTTTGGGTTCAAACCATCTTCTACCAAATCAACAACACGGTCCTACATTATATATTTTGCACATTTAAGTAGTAGCAGTTAAATTAATGATTGTTGTTAGAGATATTGTATTATGGTTACGGTGTATGATGCAATACTTGTATCACTACAATTACTTACTAAATACGGTATAAATGCACGCTCTACCGCAATAGCGACTTTCCCAACTGCTAAATATGCAATACCCCGCCTGCTACTACGCGACATCTTTTCACTTAAATGGTCCATAAATTTATTTAAATAATCGTGCACAAATGCATCTGGGCTAAAAGCTGCTAAGGCAGGTATAATCGACACAACGGTATCGCGTATCAAACGGTCACGATGATCTTTGCATTTAAATGCAATGTTGCATACTTCGCTGAAACGGGGCACCATAAAGTCACCTGTATTTTCTAACAATTCTTTTGTAGCCAAGAAACACCCATGTAAATTGTCGGATGTACCCAATGATAAACCATTTTGCACCACCTCATATAATTTGTAATACCATTTAACACGCCATCGACTATCTCTATCTCCAATTAATCGTAAACACGCGCGCAGTGCCTTTGTAGCAGATTCTCGTATGACTTTATCTCGATCAGTTAGCACAATTGCTACATGTTCAAAAAATGTGCTTTTGTGTTATTTATATATATGTGTGTGTGTGTGTGTGTATGCATGCATGAGAAACGTGTTAGAGGGAATCGGATACCATGATATAGATAGATATGTTTTACTTACCCAACATGAGAGTAAAATAAGACAGGTGCATTTTCGGCTAATTCTTTTAATACTAATGTAGCAACTAGTAAGCGACTGGCATGCCTATCGGATTGTAACCATTCTAGTGCGCGTGTTACCTCAAATTGTACAAAATCAACTGTTAATGTGCCACCTGCTTTCGCTAAAAGCCCTAAGACCTCGGACGCCGGTATTAACGTTTCTGCATCTGCGTGTTGTGACTGTTGTTGAAATACAACACGTAGACAATTTGCAAAGCGTATAACTTGCACTTCACTTTCAGAGTTACTAGCTTCAATTAGTGTTTTAATTGCTAATATACCGCCTAATTTTTCATGTCGTACATTACTACTAACGTAGTCAAAAATCATTTTATTCAGGTCTGTCATGAAGGAGGTAAATGTTTCACCAGACATTTCTTTACGATATGCATTTACACATTTTGATAATGTTTTCGCACCTGCTTCACGATAATTTGGTGTTGGATGTTTTAAAGCTCTAATAGCTGAATTCAATAATTGTGATACATGCGCTGGCATATTTCGCAGACTGGTATATTGCTGTTATGCGTTATACAAAGTAGTGCTATTAACTGCTAAACGTGTAGGTATGTACTATGTATATAACGAAGAATATTAAATGTTCACTGAAGTATAAGCAACTTGGTGTTGTTGTATATTCTTACTATGTTGAATATATTTTCAATACAACAAACACTACAAACAACAAAAAAAGAAACGTCTGTACACTTACGAAACCACTTTCTGTGCGTAAAACGATACAATGCAAGGAATGAATATGTGAATTAGAAGTAGTAAAGAAAGCACCCCCAATATCTGGTTCCCGACGATGTGTTGCATGTTGCATGCATTCATTTTATTATTATTTATTATTATTATTTATTATTATTATTATTTATTATTATTATTATTATTGTTATTATTATTATAATAATAATAATATGTATGATAATGCGTGTTATTTTATTTTAATAGTGCTATTGCAATGCTATAATAATTGATTATTTTTTTTTTTTTTGCCGAAATGATCAAAGATATCTTTTCTTTCTGTTTAGTGTTGTGTTGTGTTGTGAATGGATGACCTTAATGAATGATTTAGTCATGCAAATATTATTATGAATAAGCATTGTTAAATAGTTATAATATACCATTTCATAACACCTTAATGGGTTACTAAAATTCATTTAACCTTAAGTATATGTTTTAATGAATACGTTCCATTTCCATTTACACGTATTCATAATGTCGCTGTGGTACAAATGCAACACTTCGTATAACCTTAATGTGTCTATTTCTTGAATTCTTGAGTTGCACAAGTGTCCTTCATTGTTGATTCAATATTATTTCAATTCCCTATTGTCATAGCTGTTATTTACTAGGCTATTATGTCAGGTATGGTGCTACGTGCTGTTGCAAAAGGTTGTTCTGTAAAGTTCAATTCCATTAATAACAACAATGGAGCCCTTTACTACGGCTTCATTATGATATACTCTGCAGGGGTGGCACTTTCTAAAATGGCATGCGCCTTGCGTTTTCATGACAGCTCATTTGCTAACATAACCACAACAACGTGAGTTATGAGTGAGTGTGAAACTATCTTGTCAAACATCTTCATGATTATGACTGAGTTAGAGGCCTGGTTATTCGTAAAGCCTTGCGTTTTTATGTGACAGCTTATTTGATAATATTGATACAGCACTGTGAGTTAGGAGTGAGCGTGAAACTATCTTGTCAAACATCTTCATGATTATGACTGAGTTAGAGGCCTGGTTATTCGTAAAGCCTTGCATTTTCATGTGACAGCTTATTTGATAATATTGATACAGCACTGTGAGTTAGGAGTGAGTGTGAAACTATCTTGTCAAACATCTGACTGATTATGTTCTGAGTTGATCCCTACCCCTATTCCATATAAATTACCAAAATACCATTTTTAACACTCTAAAATAAAATAATAAAACATATCCATAAAATATTTCAACTATCGTCAACTTTGAGTTATGAGTGTAATATCAATCAGTCTATAGTCTGGAAATAGCTTGAACGACTGCCTATAAATGAGTTTCGTTATCCATTTCCATGAGTTTGACTGCATTTACATGCAAACCCATGCGTAGGGGACGCTGCTTGTCGACTCATACCATGCAACTAGTCAACACGAGGAGCTGCTAGGACGCCATACTCAGTAGTGTACGTACAAGGTAGCCCCTGCACTTAGCCAGCACGGAATGTAGAATATAATAAAACCGAATGAAACTAAAAATAGAAGATAGGCAGAACGCCGTACTCCAGCGAGCCTTACTATACGTAATGTCGGCAATGACACCGGTTCCTTTATGCTCCGTGTTAATTGTATAGTGTTCACCATTATAACCAACCACGACACCACATACATTATACAATTAATAATATATATACATTATAACATATATATATGTACGTACACATCCAACAAATCGATGTGCATGTAGAATTGTATGTACCTACATCGTTACCAACAAACGAACACCCGGGGCACACTATTTCCAGTGAATATAGATACAACACATCCCTGTCGTAATACTGTTTCCAGTGAATTTGCGTATAGTTTGTAATACCGTAAATATCGATAGTAGTACCACTTCCAATATATATATATATATATATTATTGCCAGGTGCATTTTGTTGATACATCTTGATATCTTGCCCTTCGTTGTCTGCTTGGAATTTAGTTGTGCGAACGTAAGCCAATAGTTTTATACATTAAGTGATAAATTATGGCATTTATGCAAACTGGCACAACGCGTTATGGGCCATCTAATACTTGGTTGCATCGATATGATAACAATGGCCTCAATGATAACAATATACAAAATTTCCAGAAACAAATATCACCAAAACAGTTCGAGCCTAAGAGGTATACGTCACAAATTCCAAGGCAACCAACGTCACCATTAGAAAATCGTCAAATGGAACGCATGAATGTACTACAAGGTTCCTCGAATGGCACCCATGAATATAAACGCGATCGTGACTATGCTTCTAGTATATCCTCGTCACATTTAGGTTCACGTGATGGCCATACAAAACTCCATAAACAAAAAAGGAAGGTATGTATATACTATATATAACGTAATAAACATCATACATGGAAATTGCTAACATTTTCACATTGGACACACATATGCAAACGCGCACGCCTGTTTCAATCGTAAATAGGTACGTTTTGATGTACCTGGAGAAATGCCATTTGAACGTATCCCACAAGTTACTCCTGGGAGAGGGAAAAATATGTCCTATGAGTTTACAAAAAAAACTGCAGGGTGGTACGTTGTTTCACATACATATAGACTCGTAGAACATACATCTAACATGCACACACTATCCCAAATAAAAATAATAATAATAACAATTACAATAATAATACATATAGGACAAAACATGACGGTACATTACGCGGCAAAGGTGCGGACGATTATATATTTCGCAATAATAATAGAAAAGCAAATGATTCATTTTTTCTGTTGTTGAAAGTTGGCGAGTTTTTGAAACAACATTTCCCAAATGCATACAATAATCGTGAGGAAGAAATAAATGGTGCAAATTTTGAGGTCAATATGTTGGTAGAATATTGTAAAAAACATTGCATGAACTCATTTACAAAGCGTACAACAACAATTGGATTAGATGTTGTCTCTGTGAAAGCATATGCGCAAGCATTACGTGTATTTTTTAAGAAAAGAAAAATCAAGAAATCCATTGACTTTTGGTCTGAAATCCATGATTTTATTGACCAAGTACGTCAAAACCGAGTAAAAGTCAAGCCAGACTACGATTTCGTTACAAAGCAGCGTGCACAAAGATCCAAGCATAGAATACGATTGTTACCAGGGCAGCGTGAAAGAGAAAAACGGGAGATGGCAGAATGTCCTATATGCTCATCCATTTCACAATCACGCTCGTTAGCATTACATGGATGCCGCCATAGTAAAAAAATTAAACGCGACTTCTCAGAAAATTTATTAAATCCAAACTTTGAGAAGCTTGATGTGAAACCATACTACGAGAAACAACCATCTAAATTTACTATATCAATACCAGATTTAAAGAAAAAAAATAAACGCGTCAGCACCGCTGGAAAAACAATATTGCAAAAAGGGTTAGCGATTGAACCGCCACCACGTACATTACTACGCCAATCGCGGGAAAAGGGAAGTAAAATATATGTCGGGTCTAGTATTTTTGACGACAGAGGAAATTTATTAAAGGATAAGCCAAAACAGTTAAACCCACATGCACTTTTACAATCACATGAATCATTGCCTGATGAATTTACTGAACATGCAAGGAAAAATTTTATGGGCAGATCCGATTGGGCGAGCGTATCTGCTGATGCCAACAACATTAGCAACAGCTTTGAAGACATTTATAGTAGCAACAGCGATACCAAAAGTAATAAAAATAATAACGGCATAAGTTTTTTTCCGATGACAAATAATAATGTAATTAGCGATGAGTGGCCAATTAATTCGAAACCAACTACAAGTGTAAGCAACAGAACAAAAACGGCGAAGCCTGGATCACGGCCTAAAACAACTGCTAGTTCCAAAACAAGTTTTTCAAGCCCTAATACAAGAAATCGTCGGTTATCGCCGAAAAGCAGTAACATAAACAGTAATACGTACGGCAAGAACAAACCAACTCCACCCACAAAGAAAAAAAAAAACGTAGGAAAAAATCGTAACACATCAATACGCGAACAGTTAGCAAAAGTAGAAAAAGAGGATGAAAAACGTAAAGTGGAAGAAATAAAAGAGCTAACTGCAGATGATGATTGGGTCGACCGCATTGATAAAGAAGAAAAGTTAAAAATACAGCCACGGCAAAAGAGAGACGAAGATTATTTACGAAACAATTTAATTTTTACTATTGGAACAGCAAATCTAGCGAAACCTGTCTCATTAGTGAAATTTGTGTTTAAATGTTTAAAATTTCCTGTGGTCTCAACAAAATCATTTAAATTAGGGAAAAACTTCAAGTCAGGCAATGTGGTAATTGATCAAAGCGTTAAATTAAATATCAAAGTAAATGCGAAACTTTTAGATGATTTCCGCCATGGTTATTTAGAATTACAGTTGCGGGATGCAAGTAGAGGTGGGTGGAGAGGCAAAGTAGGGGATGCTAAAATACCATTGGACAAATTGGCACAAGGCAAAGCAATACGGGAAGAAATTGAATTATGGAATAGTGAAACATTAGATGAAGTTGCATCTATTAATTTTAGCTGCAGATGGGAGGATAGTGATTTATCATGGAAGATGTTATTTGCAGAAGATTTTGGTAGCAGTATGGCATTGGACAACAGTATCAATAGAAAAAAGAAACGCCAGGTGAACAAAACCTTTACTAAAAACGAAGATGCAAAAGTTAATGATAACGACGTTGATGATTTATTATTAGGAAATACTAACTTAAAAAGTATTGATAAAAACCAATCAATTGCAAACTGGGGTATACATTTTTTCGATGACGATAGTAATAATAACACGAATAGTGGAAGTAATACAAAGGAGGAAGAAAAAACAGAGAAACAAGCAAAAAAACAAGATGTGGAGGATGCGAATGAAAGCAGTGAGCATGACGAAGATTTAGCATTATTAGAAGGAATGTTGTAGTATATAATGAATGTATCTTGAAAAGTATTATTATTGTATATATATGCATTCTTCTATATTATACATACTGTATGCATTTACTATTGTGTAGCACGCTGTAGTTATAGTATGACATTGTTTAACCGATAATACCTGAATAGTATAGAAGTATTATTATTATATTATTATTATTATTATATTATTATTTATTATTGTTATTATTATTATTATTATTGTTATTATTATTATTATTATTGTTGTTATTATTATTATTAATTATTATTATTAAATATATATATATATAATATATAAGTATATATATTATATATATATATACGTGTGTGTGTGTCTTATATAACGATTGTACCTAAAAAACAACAGTTGTTACCATTCACATGGGTTATTATCATTTTCAAATTGTAGAGTGTTATTCAAGCACACCACAGACAGACGTAGATGACTTCCAGATACGTTGCATCACCGTCGTCTCGCCGACGGGTGAATGTAAATGCAAACAAGGCATTGCAACGTGGTGAGATTGATGAGATAGGAGGTGACAATGATAATAGTGTTGGCAACGAGAAGGAAGGCGATGTAACGGACGGAAGATCAGAGGGAAACGATAACATGAAAACTAACAACGATGCAGGCACTTTCAACATAGATGCGCCACCGTTAAAACGTTCTAGCTCATCAATTATCCCTGGTAAAATCCATGAAACTATGAAAGATTGCCCATCCAGTGCAAAACAATATTTAGATCAGTTTATTAAGTATGAAATGGGTGATTTATATACGAACAATTCGGTCGTAAAATTAGACGATGCATTAGCGGAGAATGGTGATGAAATATATTTTCAAACAGAATTAGACTTAGTAAAACCATCAGACGCACCTAAAACTATCATCAGCCCATACGCACGTAAGTTACATACGTACCAAAACAATGGTGATCTTCCCTAACAATATATATATATATATATACATACACACTCTTTACAAACGTAGCATGGAAAAATCAATGGGATTTTATTATTATTATACTGGTTTTGTATAATGCAATATTTATTCCAGTTGCAATTGCGTTTCCATCATATGAAGGGGAATCTGATTTACTTGGATATTTCATTGATACTTTATTTATTATTGATATTTTTTTATCATTTCGTACTGCATAGTAAGTAGATGTATTCTGCACACAAAGTAACTATTTAACCGTTGTTAACAAAACACATCTATACACACACATGGACATAACCACACAAACGAAAAAAAGTATACAAGAAAACGGTGTTGTCAATTGGGACCCAAAAGATATACGTCAAAATTATTTAAAGTTGTGGTTTACAATCGATTTAATCGCAAGTATACCACTTGAGTTATTTGTGATGATAATTTCTGTTCTTAGTGATGGCGTTGAATCATCTCAATTGCAATTGAAATTATTGTTGCGTATGTTAAAACTTCCTCGTTTGTTTCGAATGGGGCGCATATTTAAATACCTAGAACGTTTTAAGTATGCAAGCACAATGAGGATTATTCGATTATTGGTCGGCTACGTATTAGCAGGGCATTGGGTTGCATGTGGGTTTCTCTTTGTATGTCGATTACAAAACCCAACAGAAACGGTAACTTATTTACACGATATACAAGACAAACCATTGCTTGCACAATATTTAATAACATTACGAACAGCATTTTTTTTCTTTTCTGGTGAAAATGTCGATGTGCACACAGTGTCAGAGGAACTATACGCCATTTCATTCTTTGTATTGGGTAACATTTTGTCTGCCGTGTTGATTGGTAATATTAGTGTTGTTTTAGCAAATCGTAATATCATGGCATCGGAACACCAGAAGAAAAAACAATCATTGAGTGTAACGTTACGAACGATGAAAATACCACCTAAACTACAAGAGCGTGTCATCGAATATTATGAATATTTATGGAGTCGCCATCGTCGAAATGATGTTCGATACGATTTTACACAAGAATTATCAGACGATCTAAGAAAGCAAGTGCAGTTGGTATTAAACAAAGAGGCCATTGCAACGAATCCAATATTCAAGTCGTGCTCACGTAATGCTGTATTAGCATTGTTAGAATGTCTCCAAACACAAATCTATCTCCGTGGGGATTGCATGGTACGCTTAGGAGAAATTGGCAAAGAAATGTTTTTCCTTGTGAAAGGAAAAGCGGGTGTTATTATTGCAAATGGAAAACAAGTAGCCGTTTTAGAGGACGGTAGTTACTTTGGCGAACGTACGTTGATAATATATACATACGTAAATATACACAATTGCACACCTACTAACACATACACTAACACACATACACAGTTGCACTTGCAACACATCAACGTCGAAATGCACACGTGGTTGCAATTACTAATTGTGATGTACGTATATTAGATAAAACAAATTTTGATAATGTATGCTATGCGTTTCCTGAAATCAGCGATCAATTTGCTGTACACACGAAAATGAAGTATAACAATGCTGTCAACGTATCACGACGACAGTCTGTTGATGTCAGAAAAAGTTTTGACAATGCAAGAAATAAAAAGATATTACGTAGTATCGCACAGCACCAGGGTATGAATGATGATACCGATGGTAGTGATAGTGACAGTATTGATAACGATGCAGGTAGTACTCAAAGATCGAAGCGCTACAACAAATCGTCATTAGAGGATGGTGATGTAAAGAGACTTGCATTTAGGTTGGAAACTGCAGCATCAAAATTAGATTCATATGTGTATTTATTGCAGGGGGTCATACCAAAAGATATTGCAGCAGTCAATATAGTGGAACGCTTAGAGCGGTTGGAAGAGAAGGTAGATAGATTATTTAATGTAACGTATGGTGATACTAGTAATGTTAGAGTTGGCAAAACAAAAAAGGGAGGAACGGATACTGATATGCGAACAAAAGAAAGCAAAAGTAACGGTGATAGTGGAATTGGCCCTGAAATTTGAAATTTACAAATAAACTTAACGTATATATATTTATAAAGGTGTTTACCTTTTGTGAACTTTATTTTTAAATAAAAGTTATTATAAAAAGTTAAACTTAATAAAAATGACATTAACGTAGAAGGCATTAAGTTTTTTATTTTAGAAAAACGTAATTATATTTAGAGATACGTTGAAAATAACATGTATTTTCATCAAAATATTAATATACTTTAAGACTTTATATCAGAGCTTACACTCGTGTAAAACATACCAGCCGTCTATAACCTTCCCCGTGTGCCACCGTACAGAATCAACAAGTCAATAATTTCGTCTTTGATAGAACTATGATTTACAAAAGCTAAGTTCAGTGGGGTATTTCCATAGTCATCAGCTTTATTTATAAAAACTTCTAAATCTAGATGAAATATATTTGATGCGTGATTCAGTAGTAAATTCAATATATCTACATTACACTTGCTTTTCCAAGCGGCATAGTGTAAGGCATTCCAGCCATTACTTGTAACGTATGTAATGTTAGTAAATGAACTACCATGTGTTTCATGCAATTTGTCTTCCTCTTGTTTTAAAATATCTATACACTGGTCTAGTTTTTCATATTTTACAGCAAACATTAAATTTGTTAATTCGACATCGTTACCACGCTTACCGCCATGTTGTTCTATAGATGCTATCAACTGATCTTTTATTTTACTTTTATTAAACGCTATTATCCAATCCAGCGGGGATTTCCCGTTGTAGTTTCTGCGATTAATAAATATATCGTCTATTATAAATGACTTTCGATCATTTTGCATATTATCGTGACATTGTTGTTGTTGGTTATCGTAGTAATAATGCAACAACATATTTAATAAATGTATACTTTTAGTGTTATATCCACACACGTAATGCAGTACATTGTTGCCATTTGCATCTACGACACCTAAATCAATTGCTGCGTATTTTTGTTGATTCAATAAGTAATGTACAACATATATATGTTCTTTTGCAGCTGCAATCATTAAAGGAGAATACTCTTTACCAGCACTATTTCTCCCTAATCCATTTAACATTAAATCAAAAGGATTATTTGTATTAAATGTTTGTAGTATATTGTTGCTGTCGATATTTTCATTTGTCTTACCATCATTATGAATATTATTCTTCTTATTTGATGACGGTGATAATGTATGGTGCATTATAATATCTTTTACATCGTTTAAATGCCCAATTTCACAAGCTATAATTAGTGCTGATCCATATCGAAATTTATTTAAGTATTTCATGTTGATGTTGATATCGACATAATTCCTATATGTTTCTATATGGTGAAGAACTACCCCCAATAATCTTTTAGAAGTTACAGACGGGCTGTTGTTGTATGTTCCAGCCATTAAATGATCGCGCAGCAAACACAACGTCAGACCATCAAAAAAATGTAATATTTCTTTAATCAAATCATTTGTCAATTTATTGAAATATAATGTTTTTGTACATATTTGGTGATTTATTTTGTTGTTTATTAAATGTGCGGATTTGACATGTTTTCTATCCCTTGTACTTTTAATCATTTGCAATTGCAATTCTAAATGTTTTAAATGATTGGATAGTTCTTTTGCTTTGTTAAACAAATGACACTGAGGTGAAATAATCCGTTCTTCTATATTAGGAGCACGTCTATATCTTTTCTCAAACGATGCAATCCATCTTCTAGCAGCTTTCTTAGCATTTTTCTTGTCCTTTTTACATTGAATGATTTGAAGTTCTATTTGTCGCAGGGAGTCCATTCAAGCAACCATATATATATCATATATATAATGCCAAATATGTATAGATCCTACTAATGATTTTGGTACGTTGGTAAACGCAATGAATCTTTTTAATTTTTAATTAATTTGATATAGTATCTCGAATCTCGATGTGTTTTCAGTTTTCATATCAATCAAGTTTCACCTGATAAAATATTAAAAAAAACACTTTTTGTTATTATTTTTTATAAATATACTCGCAATGCATAACGCATAACAACAACATATTTTTTTATTAAATAAGTACAAGTAACAATATATATATAAATAGGAACACATCACTCACTATTATATACTCAAGTGTTGAAGTAATATGCTAGCAATTAATATATGTCTTGGTCTCGTAATCCTTAATACCAATGTAAATTGTTGTACATTGTGTTATTACTGTGATGATTATTATTCTGCTGAAATTATTAGAAAATTGAAATCGCTTAAGGGAAACGCCTGCTATTTCAGGGAAAGTAAAAGGTGATGAAATTATATACCATATACCCTCCATTCATTTTTTTTCGTTATCGTTAATCGTTAAGCAATAGCATATACAGCATACACTTATACACTTCAACGTTCCACAATATTTTGTCACGCGAAGAGAGAGAAATTAAACTACCATTTCCATCACCGGAAGTAATAAACGTGATAAGAAATGGAAAAACATACAATAGCGCCAGTCTGAGGGGAAGGGAAAGACACGCCCTCCTCCGAAACGTACGGACGGAAAAGAAATGAATGGGAAGATCCTGTATGTAGCTGCAATACTTTCGTGAGCGCTACGTGCTGCACTTTCTTTTTTTGTTTTCCTTGTTCGTTGCTTTGCTGCATACCACATCATGCTGCTGCAATGGCCAGAAAAATTGGTTGGGGAGGGTATGCTGATTCCAGAACGCCAGTATATAAAGCATACACGGTTAACAGAAAAACGTTAAGACTGTTTGCTTGTATTGTACTGTTCACAACAATGGTAGGCATATTTCTAGAATTTTATGCGTTTCCCTTCTGTGTATTAGGTGTAAACAGCGCGTTTTTAGAGCGAACAAATGACAATAAGCAAATTGATAACACGGACCCAAGGAATTGCGCACCTCATTGCCAAATGCAAATGCTAAATAATGGTTTCTGCGATCGAGAGTGCAATGTAACGGCATGTAATTTTGACGGCCATGACTGTAAACCCGAGACTATCGCTCGCGTTAGACAAGACAATATAGCTATGAAATGTACCATTCCGTATGGCGCTTTGCTATTTGTAGTTAATACATTCATCGTATTCATTAATGCTTTGATCCTATTCTACTTTATATTGCTACGTTTCAAAATGCGTAAAGCATTTAATATTAAAGCATCGTGTTGCACTTCGTATGGAGAAGTTGGTGAAATTGTTGAAGATGGCATTTGTATGACCGCTTGCTTTGCTTGCGCAACAACCCAAATGGCACAGCAAACGGACACGCAGTTAGAATGTTGTTGCCAAGGAACAGCCCCAGAAGATTTAAGCTCTTCCGTTGTCTCGGGGGTGTAGAAAATGCGGACAAATACTTCTCTCACAGAATGTGCAACACACATTACAAGGGTCGATAAGAATACATCGATGCAGAGATTACAACTCGGAATCGAGATAACACGTCTTCTTCTGAGTCATCTTCATATAATGAAAATATTAACCCTAAAGGTACAAGTTTTTATGGTCTTACATCTAGTCGAAGTAGAGATAAAATTAAAAGTAGATAATAACATTATGTGTGTAACATAAATCACAAAAGGTATACGTCGTATAAAAATTTTATTTTAAATTAATGAGTAAGAATTTTAATAATTTTTAATTTTGTGTAAAACATAAAATATATAAAAATTAAATACTCGTCGTAACTTATTAATATTTTATATATAAAATGCTATCTTATATAATAAGAGAATTGATTGATGGTGTACTGACAATCAATGTATCCTCATATTTTAACTACTAACTACAGTCTATGCAAACAATGAATAATGTATGTAAGTACATGTGTTTTCGAGCAGAAGCGAGAAGGCGAGAGGAAGAAATATATCAATCAATCCCCACCTCTCCCACTACTCTGAGGGCTTCCACTACCTTCACTTTCGCCATCGAAACTAGTTGTATCGCCTTCGTTATTGTTATTGTTGCCACCATCCTTATCTTTACTATGCTTCATGTCTGGATCACCACTGATTATTTTTACTAGTTTATTCGCTTCACTTAATTTTTCCAGCGATTCTTCAGTGATGAATTCAATCGCTTGTACATTTAGCTTCCGTATTGATTTATTATTTTCACGAATATAATCAATGGTGCGATCACTTATTTTTCTACACCAACTAACGTTTAGTTCAACTAACCCGGGACTACTTTTTAAAATAGAACCCAATCCTTCATCTGATATACGTGGACAATAACTGATATCTAATTTCTCCATCCAAAATTCATTACTGCATAGAAACATTGCTCGGTCTGTTACCAACCTACAATGGCTAATTATTAAATTTTGTATGCATGCACAACATTCCGTTAATAATTTGATGCCATCATCACTCACTTTAGTGCAGCCTGTCAAATTAATAGTTGCTAAATTTGCGAGACCTGGTGCAAATAAAGAAATAGCTTTATCGCCTAAACTTTGACAAAATGTTAAATTCAATACTTCTATATTCTGACCTCTCGCGTCGCCGTTTATTGGCTCACGCATTATTAATTCAGCACCACGTTCTGTTAATCTGGTTAACCCAGACATATTTAAATGTTGTATTCTAGTACATCTAGCACTGATACTAGCGAGACCAAAATCAGTTATACGATTACAATCCGTAATATCTAGATGTGTAATACATTCGAGCATGTGAGCATCCACGGCTGGGCGGCCATCTCCTTCACGATCAAAATGAAATGATCGGTCCGTTAGTTGATACAAATCATTTAAAATTAATGTTTCTAATTTCCATAAATTGTGTGTAACGCCTAAACATCCTCGATCTGTGATTTTGTTGCAATAATATAAGTTCAGTTCTGTCAAATTTGTCATTCGTTCTGCTATACCCATAATACCATCGTCGCCAACTTTTCGACAAGCACTTATATCTAACTTCGTAATTGATGTTGCCTCACAATATGTTGCAAACGTGAACATACCACGATCTGTAACAATCGGTAACCAACTCAAGTTAATATCTCTGAGTTTATGGCACGTCTCGCCAAGCGCGGTTAATGAGTCATCTGTTAATAAATGCAAATGCGCTACATTCAATGTTTCCAACTTAGTACATCGCAGTGCTAGATCACTTATACCTTCATCACTAACACTGCTGCAATTTTGTAGCATCAAATGCTCTAATGCTTGACAAGACTTAGACATAATTGTGCATGCTTCATTGGTGATCTGAAGACAACCACTTAAATTTAACGACCGTAAATAATGGCATCTGCTAACCACAACTTGCAAGTTAGCATCAGTTGGCCCACAACCATACAACGACAGGTTCATCATATCTCGAACGTAATCAGACAAGCACTCCATTTCTTCCCCGGTCACATCAGGTGCAACTGAAAGATCTACCTCACGTAAATCAGCGCCATCTTTCACCTCATTAACTATGTAAACAACCATTTCCGGTGTGCTTATCTTACACAGCCATTGTAAATTAATAACACGACTGAAAAAATGCGGCCGTTCATTTACTACAACTTTATAAACATCTGCTGCAACCTCAATGCGATATTTGCTAGTGCCCTCGCCATATAAACTAAACGCAGTTGGCAAGTCGGCTATCATGTCCACGTAATCATTAAAATATTTGGAGTTAATTTCCTCCGCTGCTCTCCATGCATCACAAAATAGATCGCCGTATGTATCATCTTGCGGCAATTTACCGATCAACGCTCGAAGACCATCACAATTGCTTGTTTTTCTAAACATAGCGATCGCTTTCCGCACTTTAACCATGTAATCATAAACTTCCGTTTTACGGTGGGCACTAAATCCACTATGATGGCATAATGTATCGGCATATTTATTTAAAACGTTTTCATCATCATGAGAAAATGCTAATGCATTTTCAAATTTTTCAGCAGCGAGTTCAAATAATCTTGACGCCTCTCCCGTCTGTTTACGTATACCAACTAGATAATGCTTTGCAATTCTATCAGCACTCAGTGCAATATCCCATACCCCCATGTGGCACATATCACCAACAAACCAGTTTCGACCAGCTTTCTCGCGAGGTGTTGGGCATGCACTCCCAATTCGTATCGCCCAAAATTCTCTTCGAGCCGCATCTTCTTTAATTTTTGCGTAAATTATAGCTTTCTCCTCTCGGATACCAATATATTTATTTGTTACTTCATTTTTAGCTTCCTCTGCCTTTTCATCGCATACTATTTGGATGGCCTGTTTCTTGGCTTGTTTCTTAGTTAATTTTCGTAAACCTAGTTCTTCCGCATTCTTTGTCATTTTTAATTTATAAACGCTTTTTTCAATCAATATACGCATTTTTGATTGTAAATAACGTTGACCTTGTTTATCATCAGCCAGCCATTTTTGAGTTTTCTTAATTGTTTCTTCTGCAACTTTTTCTTTCTCGATAATTTCTTTCGATTCCAATTCTTCTGCATCACGTTTACGTGACTTTGCCTCGTCCTCAGTAGATGCTTGCGCTTTTCGTACTAGTTCCATGCTACCTTTCTCTGTACCTTGCACAAAAATCCTGCACATTACACCATCAAATGTCCCTACTAAATGGTACCAAATATCATATTCAACTGAGCCACCACTGACGGACAACTCTACACGCCATTCTTTGTTAAAAATACCAAAAATAACCTGCATTTCTTTCGTAATACCTAGCGTCCATCGCCCAGTTTGTGCCATTACACGGTACGTGCCATCCCCACCTGTCACTTTGAACCAACACGCAACGGTAAAGGGTTGTTTGCTTTCAAATGGGCTTAACTCCTTGTGAAATTTAACATCAATCCTGGCTTGGCGATCTTTTTCAAATCGAACTCCACGAGATGGAAAATCGTTTTGAATCGATGTTGGCACCTCAAACACAACGGTTCGATTGTAGTAACCAGACATTCCCATTCCGCCAGTACCAATATTATACGCAATTCGAGAGGCTAGCCGTTCTGACAGCCGCCAATAACCAATTGGCTTATCTTGTAACGCACACGCTTGATAAGATAAACCTTGTGCGCTTCTCCCTTGTACACTGAGTACTTGTGCTTCACTAAAATCCAACAAATTCAAGTTGTGTTTAACACGCGACGAAACACTAATTATGTCTGCTGGTGTCATGACGTAACTTAATGGTTGCACTTTGAATGACTCGATACATTGTTGGGAGAGTTGCACTCCAAGTAACGGTGGTAAACGTAAAAATGTTTTATTTCCCCATATTGGCGATTGAACGACTAAATCTTTTAAATTTTGCACCTCGTATGCATTTAATGTACATGCACCAAACCGTTCAACTACTTCCATCAAAACTTCCTCTCGCCAAAACTCTTCGCTACGAGGGTGCGAGCCTGTAGTCATGTTAAACAAATCAACAATGATGGTGCGAAGGGGCCGCTCACTACTTGCTTTGAACATTCGTGTAGCATTTCGCATGTATTTTCTATAAAGTCCTTTTAAACTTCGTAAGCAAATTTCTTGGACTAGGATGTCGCGAACATGCGTCGAATTTTTATCTTGCTCTACCACACCAGTCCATGCCTTTAGACCACGTATACTATTTCGCATTATTTTTTCTTCCAATGTTATCCCCTTTGAATTATGCTTTGCTTTTGGTTTTTGGTTCAGTGTGTACATTGTTGGTTCTTCCAGAGGCCAGTAAACTAATATTTTACCACCTCTCTTAATATCATTGGACATATCTGTTGACGTTTCAACAAATTTGCTATTGAATGTTAAATTAACAGTGCCTTTTAGTTTAAACCAAAAAAACGATCGAATCAGCCCTAAGTGCCGCATATTAATACCTGCCCGATGCATGTCAAAGCGTAAATCCATTTTATTCAGTTCACTTTCGTCACGCGTTGATAGCCATGTTGCAAACTCGGGTATTACTTCATTTATTAATCTTTGAGTTGCATTTTTAACATTTAAACTATGCTCCTCTTCGTCTAATGTGTCATCGCAAAACATTGATAATGCATCTGATGACAAAGGTAGTGGGTTTCTCCGTACAAATTCTGGCCTTAATAATTTCCAAAATATTGACATGTCACGCGGTTCCCGGCGAATATGTGGTGCTTTCTCCGGGTGTTCTGGTGGGTATGTTCGGCCCAAATTGCTTATGTACAATCGTTCGTCACTGCCACGATACCCTCTTATATCTGCTGGGCACCATAAATATCCAGGACTTAGATCATCTTTGCCTTTTGCGCCATGTTGCGCTAAATTCATCTTCTCCGCAGCAATGCCAAGTAATTTATGTAGCTCACCATCTTCATTTTTAATGTGAAGACCTCTATCGATGGTACCCATCACCAGTTTCTGTGAAGAACTTAATTCTACACCATATTGATCATATTTTTTAACATTTAATGGCATTACCGCTTCTGCAAACAAGCGAAAACCTCGAAAATCAACCAAACACATCATCGGTATTTGCATCCCAGGAACGTACGATTTGATATAACCAATACTACCGCGTAGCTTGTTACCGTAACCTTTTGCACACGCATCTGTGTTGCCGTTGTACAGTCCATCGTCATCAATAGCCATTTTGAAGCGTATGTTGCTGACTTGCCATTTTGGCCGTTTTTTATTAATCTCATATACAAACCGCGGTTGTTGAGCGATGGTCCCTTCTAAATTTTTTTGATCCGTTTCTCTCCATTCAATTGGCTTAATTGATTTATCATAAACATCTAAAAAATATTCATTAATGATAGTCTCTCCGTACATTTTTGCACAGTGAACAAAATCATTGAATACTGATGCCATTTCTTGGTATTTCTGCAATATTTCTTCATCATTTTCTTCCGGTAATTCGTGTGCTGCCATAAGCCGTTTATTCCAAGCAGTGCGCTCAGTAACATCGATAAGCACCCCCTGTTCACGACCTTCTACGCGTCTTTTGGCAATATTTACAGCTGCCAAAGCAGCTGCTAGACGATCCTGTGCTTCTTCCATAACTTTACGCGCCGCAGCAAGCTCTGTCTCGGCTTCTGTTAGCTCTTCTTTATCTATTTCTGTAATCAAATCCAATTGGTTGGCAAGTGTTTCTTCTTCATCATCTTCATTGTGCGTTGTCCTACCCGCCATCTTCGATCGCGCGCGTGCTATTTTTCGATCATTAATTTTGTCGTCTCTTTCTTTGCTCTCCATGGCATCGGCAGTTGCTAGGTTCGTTATGTTAAATTGAAAGTTGTCCAAAATCTCCTTTACACGATCTTGTAATCGGCCAAACTCGTAATCCGCATATGCCATGTTGAATAGGGAGGTTGCAATTTCTTCACTTTGCCGTTTGAGAATGCCAAAATGATCGTTTAGATGCCAACCCAGTGCTTCTGGACTGCGAAACCTACGTACATATTTTAAGAATAAACGTTTAGATGGTAGCTCCATTGTTATTTCATTTATTCGTTTAAATGTTAAATCTGGGTTCAAATTACGTAAATGTGTTTTGAAAGACGGCAAGGATGGGGCACTATTAGCTAGTAAACGGCGCAATTCTTTTTCGCGGTCTGTCTCACCCACATCAAACAGATCTTCTGGAAATTCAGCCATGACAATACTACGACGTCGTTGCAATTGTCTACGGGCCTCTTTCTTTGCCATTTCCTTACGTTCATTCGCGCCCATTAATGCATCAAAATCTAAAACTTCTACATCTTCTGTTTTCAACCCACCTTTTTCCAACGCCTCTTCGTCTAATTGCGCTTCTTCCTCTGCTTTTAATGCCAATGCTGCTGCTTCTCGTTCTTTTTCTTCCGCTATACGAGCAGCATCTTCTAACTCACGTAAATATGCTAACCGTTTGTCTTCAGCCTTCTTCATATCTTTCTGTTCTTTTTCTGTCATTTTAAACCCCCGTTCTTGTTCCATTTCTTTGAATTGTTTTTCTACCTTTTTTAATGCTTTGTTTACCGTGCTGTCTAGCATGTATCGAACTGTTTCTTCTCGATTCAACGACAAGCCTTTTGTCCGTAATTTCACTTGTTGCATTCGTATTTTAGCATGCCACTTCATAGCCTTCGTTCCAGGTGGAAGATTCTCATTAACTTCGTATTCTTCACGCACTCTAGCTTCTGCTTCTGAACGGGCTAGTTCCTTTGCGGCATAAAATGCTTGACGCTGTGCTTCCACAGCAGCAGATGCTCTACCAAGATGTGCCCTGTATTGCGCCTGCAACCGTGTGGCCCAATATGTCTTTTGTACAAAATAGTGAAAGTTTAAATTTGAATAAGAATTATGCACCAAAGGTAACATTTTAGTGTCATATCGTCTGCTTTTTTTCTTCGGCATATATTTACTATAATCCGGTTTTGTTGGGTCCTCATCCCCCATGTTTAATGCATGCTCGTGTATATGCAATTTACGCTTAACGCTTAACGCCTCTCTGTATTGTAACAACTGTGCATTAATACGCCATTGCATATTTGGCAATGATATAAGACCAATGTTATACATATGCACTGCTGACATTTCTTTACGTTCAAACTCGCTTAATGCGCTATACTTCCACACCACACGAAAGGCTTCACTTAAATCTTTTACACGGGTTACTACATCAATTGCCCAATCTTCAAAGTCGAAAACAGTCATATACCCAGCGTCCGGCTTGATCTTTTTCTCTATGAATGCACGCATTGCCATATTTGTAATTTCTCTATCCGTTAATTTCTCTTTTACATTACCAACACGTTCCAAAGTCATACTAACGGTGGCGATTAGCGAAATAAAATTCGCAAGTGGCAATACTTGCTTGTTCTCGAAATCAAAACAATCAAAGCAAAAACGAACTTTTTGTTCAACGGTTGCGGCACTGTTCATACACAATAAAAGCATTGCATCTAGTACGCCTAATCTACCAGAATCATTATCTACCAAAGAACCATATATCGGAACAAATCTATCTTCACGCTCTTTCAAACGTTGAGCGCGCTTCAGCCGTGCCATACTATCATCTAAACCATTCAATGCATTTTTCATGTCTTCCTCAGCCTTTTGCAATTTACCTTCGGATGCAAATAGCAGCTGTTTGTACATTTTTTCCTCTTTTGAGTTCGGTTTTGCTTCTTCTAAATTTTCTCTGGATAGACGCACATCGCGTTCTGCTTCTGCCATAGCATTTTTTGCATTTTGTAAACCGCCACTAGCAGTTTTTAACTCATGTTTACTACGTTTGACAAATTTTTCACCACGGGGTCGTGTTCTTAGACGTTCAATTTCTTTACCTAAATTTTCACGCATATCTATAAGTCGCTCTTCCTCCGTATCCCATTTCAAATCTTGTTCGGCTGCCTTTTCATCATCAACAGCATCTTCTTCCTCTTCCTTTTCCGCAATTGCATCTTCCTCTTCTTGCCATGACATTTCGTATGATCGAAATTCGCTAGCATCATATGTTTTTTCTGCCTCTTGCTTTTCTTTCAATCGCCTACCTCTAAGTCGTTCGCGTTGTTGCATTTTTTTATTACGTTTTCGCTGTCTCGCTTCACGCATACCATTGATCTTTTTGATTTTCTCATCTACTTCACCAACAATTTCTGCCATTTCCATTTTTTCTTGCGCCTTCGCATCGGCTTCATCGTTACGCATCGCTTCCTCCAACGCCCCCGTTTCTTCAAAATCCTCTTCCTCGGTCGTGAACAATGTATATCCATAAAACATTGGTGATTTATAGCGTACATCAAAATCCATACGTAACTTTGATTTGTCCTCGACAAACTGGTTTTCAATTGAATTATGAGAAACATTTCCATCTGCGTCTTGTGAGTTTGTTTCACTGTTGTTATCACTGTCTGTTGCATCATTGTCACTACCAGAAATTGCTTCGGAATCTTCGTCTGAGTTTTCATGGGAGTTTTCATCTGAATTTTCATCATCAGAACTAGTCGACTTTTTTTTCTTCTTTTTCTTTTTCTTATCACTATCTATGCTTTCCTCATCTCCCGATTTCTCTTCGGATTCTTCCTCAGAATATTCCTCTTCCTCCTCCCCACTTTCATCATGATCTGAAATATATTCAGCATTTGAATCATCTTGATTACTAGCAAGTTCAACATTACCTTCATCATCGTCGGAGCCACTATCTTCACGTATACTCGGCGGACGTGCATTTGGATCCTTTCGCATAGCGTAACTTGTGCATGATGGATGGCGTCTGCTGCGTTCCAGCACTTTCTTTTTTCGAATGTGATCTAATGTAATTTTATCTAATATTTTGTAAAACTCTGGCCACTCTGTATACAAATTTTCACGCACAGTGTTTAAGTCTCCAAATTTAAAATGTTTATATTTCTCGAAGTCAGACAATGCTTTACGTACGTCGTGTATAGACCACGCTTTAAATTGCGTACCCATTTTCTTAAAACGTTTTGATGATGTAATGGATTCATCAACTTTGGGCAGGGTAGATTCAATAACTGAATACCCTTTCCCCATGGTTGATTGGTGTTTGTTATTATTTACAGGTGAATGACGTTAAATATTTACAGGTTGCGAATATGTATATATATATATTTTATTTAACTTATGAGTAAGATACTATTATATATATATATATATTTATATGTATACGTATATCGACGACGAAGGTTGAAACTACAAGACGCTATGTTGTTAGAAACACGGAAGTGCACGCACAGACACGCACACGAATGTAGGCTAAGGGGTAAGTATTACTATACCAGCCTGGCTTATATATATATATATATACTAAGAACGGAAAGCGAACAAGGACCATGTATATAATTTCAGCTCCGCATCACTGTCATATTTGTGTCGGCATATATATCATCGAGAAGCATTATTGTATAGTAATACAGCATTAATTATAATAATATATAATAAAATAATAAAATATTTTCAACAATTATTAATTATTATTATATAATAATTACAGTATAAACATTTTAACACTGATAACAATGGGCACAAAAGTAGCTCATAATTTAATAATAATTACAATATAAACATTTTAACACTGATAACAATGAGCACAAAAGTAGCTCCTAATTTTCTATTGCTGTAATAACACTGATAACAATGATAATAATAATACCAATTTAAATTTCATAAAATTAATACGTAATAAGAAAGCAAAATGAATAATAGCCGAATAATAATAAAAAAATTTAAAAAATGCGATGATTATTGATTATTATTAGTTTTGTAAAATTGGAAGTATTATTTGAATATTTGTACGGGCCCCCCTTTTCCTTAATAGTAATAAATACTTGTGCAGCCGGGGTGGCATATTGGAATAGTAGTCCCGTTCCCATGTACCTCGATGGTATTTTGTATGTTAAGGTTGAAATACGGTAAATTCAAATTGGTATGGCCGTTGCATTTACTGTAGAAATAGCATTGACGGAGAGTGCTTTGGCCGGCTGGAAAAGAACGAACAAAGTATGTACTTACAATTATATATAAATGTGTTGCCTATATCCGCATAGTATACAACCCAAGGTATATAATAGTATACTTAACACGTGCATAAATCATTATATAAACTGTATGGTAAAATATACAGTAATAAGGATATTGTCATTACAAGAACCAACCAGGAACAGGAAAACGTTACAACTTAATGACGTACGAAATGCACCAACGACTATTAGAAGCAGACAAGCAGAATGACATTATAACAGGAGAGAATGAAGAAAAAAAATGTATTTATTACACACTACACATCCAGCGAATGCAAACACTTTCGAGTGGGGACTACTGGAGCAATACAAACGGATAGATATAGGCAACAAAGGTTGAAGTACAACTTAGTTTCATCATCCTTATCGCCCCTTTCAGTACCACCATACACACACACAAACACACACACACACTGACTCGTGTATAGATTGTACTACCTAACAACCATTGCAGTTTGTACATCAGTAATAACTTAGTCCACCGTTTAGTTTGTTTCTTTTATAGTTTAGTTGCGTCCAGTATTAATAACTAATTTACAAACGGAAACGCAAAATGAGTACACGTAGACGGTCGTTATCGCCGTTGTCAAGAAACACTACAGGTTTAAAGAAAAATAGTGTGGGTGGTATAGCAGTAGATGAAGATGAGCTAAAAGCAGCGTTTGAGTTCTTTGATGTTAGTGGAAAAGGTAAAATAACATTAAATGATTTAAAAAATCGTTTAGGTATGTATATTGCACGCAGAATACATGCACACATGCATACATGATCTTCTAACACATAAATATACACAAAATACAATAATACCGCAACAGGCGCCTTCTACAAAAATGTACCATTACGCGAATACAAATTTTTAATGAACAATCAAAGTGAATTGTCACTAGATGATTTAAGAAGTTTATTAGAAAATAATGAAATTAAAAACTTTGATCCAGTTGCAGAAGCTTTCAAAGTGTATGATCCACAAGAAACCGGTTATGTAGATACGAGTGTATTAAAAGGTATCTTTGAAAAACTAGGATTTGGCACTATTACAAAAGAAGATATACAAATTTTAGTTGATACCGCAGATATTGACAAAGACGGTAAAATATCATTGGAAGATTTTAGAAGTATGATTAATGAGAATAATTAATGTTGCATAGCTGGTTTATAGCAAAATATTAAACTTTAAGATTAAATAAGCTTATACATGAGACACTATTTCCCCCCTTTTATACATGGATAAAATGTAAATTAGAAAATGAAAACGCTGCTGTTTGTCGTTATGGGGGGCATGCGAAAAGAAGGGACTTCTTTTGTAAAAAAAAGTAATTTTTTTATTTTTTGAATTCCTATAATTTGAATTATTATAAAAAGTTAACTCTTTTATCATTCTTATATAAAAAGTTTCTCATTCATTTATATTAAAGAAAGTCCAATTTCCAATTTGTTACTCTCCAAAACAATACGAGTACAATAAACTGTGTGCTCCTTTATTTTGTGTACACTATATCAACATTGAGCCCATTTCTTTTTGTGCATTAAGTTTTATGAAATGAAAACACCACCCCTGTCGTGTATAATTTAATTATAAAAAAACGCTTTGAAGATGTGACACACGATATATGACGGTTCCTCTCTATGATATCAGTATCTTAACTCGTTAACACCGTATATATAAAATATTCACAGTCTAAATAATGGTGCTTTAACTTTTCCTTCCCTCACCATGACATTTAATAATTTAATATCATGTTGTAATTTACGTTCTAATTTTTTCAATTCTAGGCGTTGTAATTCCTTTTCTTGTCGCCATGCTATTTTTTGTTGATGATCAAGTTTATCTTTGTCAATGGTATCTTTTAGTTTTAAATACCGTTCCTTCAGTGTTTCATTTACAACCACATGTACTGCACGTTTATGCTTTTTCATTTGCGTAACTTTTCGCATATTTGTATGTGTACGATCTAAATTTAATTTTGCATGTATACCTTTATTAACATGACGTGTCATTGCAATAGCAGATCGTGCAAATTTAGCAGTAATTAATCGATCGTTATACCGACGATCACGTTTTGCCTTTGCACGCAATTTTTTATACAGTTTCTTGTCGTTTTCGGCTTTAACTTGTCTATGAACAATTTGTCTTGCTTGTAATACTTCACGTTGTAATTTCCCTTTTACTTTACTTATTTGTTCCTGTAAGCGTGGGGCATAAAACATTGCATATTGTTAGTTTTGTGCGATACGTGTGTACGTATATGTAGAGTGTTATATTTAAGAAAACAATATATGTATAGTATGCAATTATGCATGGTGTATTCTATTGTATGGAAGTTCTAGTACATACCATTTTTTTCGCAAAATATATTTCTTTGTCCTCTAACAACTGTTTTTCAATTTCCTTTTGCTTTAGAACGATTTCGCGACGCTGTTCCTGCTTATCCAGTAATAATAGTTTGCGGGTTTCGTTTTCTGTTATTTTTTTTAATTTATGCATATCCATTCTATCACTTGTAGAATTTGTTCTAGCCATGCTACCGGTGGTAGATGGCCTGTCACTACTACTGTATAAATTTCGTTTGTACATATTTAATTTATGTTGATCGCGTTGTTCTTTTGCACGTAACGAAATTTCCATACGATGGCGTTGGGTCAATTCAAATCGTTGCTGATTTAAATAATCCTTTTCTCTTCGTCCAAAATTTGCTAAATCGCGGTTTGAATAAGAAGACGTTGGGCGTTTGGTAGGTGGATAGGTACCTTTCACTACATATTCCTCGTCAGTTTTCTCATCACCGCCCATTTGTCTTGTTGATACATTTTGTTGCATATAGGATAATGGTGATTTTGGTGATGGTTGTGACCCTGTATACATACGTTGTTGTGCTATTTTTATTTGCTTTGGACTTTTTAAAAAATTATTCTTTGAGATGCTAACTGTTGGCGGTACTGGCATAATATTATCCATGGCAATTCCCGTTGATGGCCTTGATCTGAATGGTGACATACCACCAGAATTTCTATGCCTATCCTGCAAAGGCGATTCAACCCTGTCTAAATTTAAATTCAGCTTCACATTTGTATGAATGCCATCGATAATTGGTGGTGTTTGTACGCGTAACTTTGGCTTCGAAGTTGTTGTTTGGGCTTTTGGTTCTATTTCATTTACTTCCAGGTGTTGTTTATCGCCCGTTATGTTTTTCACACGTTCATGTTGAATCATTTTAGTAATTGACATCTCAACTGGTGTTGATGGTTTTGGCATGGTAGCGGTAGCAGTGGCTGTCACGGTCATATCAACACTGACATCTTTTAAATTATTTGGCTGCTCTAAGACTATGTTTAATTTTATATTGTTACCACCCAATTGTTTACTGCTTGACGTTGACAAGCGTGGACTAATTTCTCGCCATTTGTCCTGTATTGTAACAGCAGCTTGTTCCTGTCATAGTTTTGTTAGTTATGATGATATAGCATGGGTGCGTGTGCATATGGATGTATGTAGACAATTATTACGTACTTTTTGCCGTTCGTAATGCGATATTAACAAATGTTGATCTTCTTCATCTAATAATTCTTTCAGCTCATCGTTCATCCGTTGACGTAAAATGTAACCACGTGCAACTTTTTGTATGCCGGTAGCTGCTTTGACGGAATGTTGCTTTAATGCTGTGACAAATTTACGAGATAGAAATCCACGTAAATAACGTTGTATTGTTTGCACGGCACTCGAACTTCGGTAGGTTTCATAAATATCTTGCAGTAATATTTCGTATTTACTAAGTATCCATTTCGTAGTACGATGTTCAACTCGCACTTTTGGTTTAATAATAATTTGTTTTTCCTTGTCGTCGATGTTTACCTTTTCAAGGACATCTAACTGTGGCGATGGGGTACGACGTTGTTGAGCTACAATGCCACTACGTTTAGCGATAGATTGGGCCCATATATTATCTGTTTGCTTTTCCTTGTTTCGATCTGGGATATATTCTTTATCAACTAATATGTACATTGACTTTACAAACGTTGATGGGTTTAATGGTGTATATTGATTTGTATGGTAGGTTTGTAGTTGGCTCGAGCTATTGTCGTCTGTATTTGCATTTGTATCTTCGTGGTCGTTATTACCGTTTTTGCGCGTAGGGCCATTCAAGCCTTCAACTATTTCAGCATCAACAACAACATTTCCATCTAAGCATATTAAATTAGTAAAATGGTTGACCATAAAATGTCGATATTGTGGATGTGTTGAAATAGAGTTACCAAACATTGTTAATGATATCAATTTCGGTGCCCCAGTTAAACCCAATATCCCATCCCATTCACTAATGCAATTATTGTGTAAATACAAGCACTTCAAATTGATGAAGTGTGTTTTCCAAAAGCCTATTAAAACAAGCGTGTGTGTATATATATATGTATATTCGTAGTTAGTTAGTAGCGTGTTATTTCACGATATATTTTGTATTTACATGCATGCATCTACATTGTCAATTTACGTACTTTCTTTTGGTAGCATTTGTATATCGTTGTTTGATAAATCCAACAATTGCAATGCTTTCGACCATTTGCTGCGTTCTAAATATTGTAATTTATTAGACGGTGCTAATATAATTTTTGAATATGGATATATTGATTTAGAAGCATTTCGTTGGAAACCATAGTCATTTATACCTAAACCACGTTTTGTCACTATTTGTACTTTCTCTGGTGGTAACAAATATTGCACTTCATCTGTTGATTTACTCAATAGCTCACGCCTCGATGGTTCTCCCCGTGACTTTCTTGTGGATTTTCTGTGGTAATGCTGTTTTGTTGTCATTTTACTATTTGACGGAGAAAATGAAGAAAGTCGTTTTTTTTTTTGCCACGAACCTCTGTAATAACAGCGATAAAGTGTTGCTATATTTCCGCAACAGACTCTCGCGCGATCAGAACACGTAGCAGAAAACGACAGGTGGCTATAAGACAGCCAAAAAGTCGATACAGATAGAAAAATCTACCCTCCTACCTTCAACTCCTGTCTCGTAAACGTTACACGCTGGACAAGATCAACGCAAACAAAGCCATAATAATAATAATGACGCTGATAAACAAGGCAGGTTTTTGCACTATTTACTATCGTTTTTTTTTTAATTTTTTTTATTTAAAACGTCTTCGGCTATTTTTTTATTATTATTGAGGTACACTATTGGACGCGACACTGTTCTCAATAGTTACTAGTGCATTTACGCCATTACATACAATAATAATGGTTAGACGTTATACATCCTACAGTGTCCATAGTTAATAGTTAATAGTTATGGAAGTATCAGTGCATTGCTCTATACTATATTATATACTGTATTACTATGGGTTGATCGAGGTGGACAATGGTACGCCATTATAATCCTGTACAATAATCCTATAGGGATAGGCATATGACGCTACATCCCAAACTTGATTTAAATATTATTTATATAGGTAACGCATACTTGTTAAGATACATACATGTATTTAAATCAAGTTTGGGGTTTAGCGTCATGACTCCATCCCAATAAGATTATTTATTAACTACATAACATATAAACAACCATTCATAATACTGTATATAATAGTAAACAGTAACCTTTCTTAGGAATACGTGCATATTATTATTTTACAGTAAGTAGTATCAGTACAGCATCATGGTTTATTTTTTTATTACAAAAGTGAGAAACCATATTATATTATTATTATTTTATTATTATTATTAGTCTAATAATTAACAATATTTTTTATTATTATTATAATATTTATTGCTTGCATTCCTTCTTGAACTTTTTACTTTTTAACAGGTGAATAGCGTGACACCAAGAAGTCTTTATCCAATAATAAAAAAAAATAATATAATTTTTAATAGTGTAGTATTATTATATATAAGAGATTAATTAATAATTTAAATTAATTAATAATAATAATAATGATAATGATAATATATTATTATATATATATATTATTATTATTATTATTATTATTATTATTATATTATATTATTATTATTATCAAGTTAAAGTATTATACGTCTTACCTCTTACTCTGCAACCACTCTCTGTACTAGTGTCTCTATTCTCATTCGGAACCCATTCAACTCCAGGTGCCTTGGTTGTTGATGTTATTCCACGTTTTAATATGAACTACAAACAATTCATTACAGCATCTACCACATCGCAAAAAAATCCTCGCAGCAAAGAGGCGACGGTGCACAACGCTTATTCCATTTGGAAAATACAACAACCAAATATTGAATTAGAATATTACAAACAAGTAACAGACACAGTGTACGTTAACGACGTTGAGAAAAGGAAAAAATCTGATACACGCCAACGACGATCATTATTTTCTCATAACAAACGTGTTTTAAAATCGATTGTGAGCAATAATTCAATTGTTCAAAATGGAAATGGCGATCATAATTGTTATTATTCAACAATTGATACAACAACTCCGCAACAAGCCAATAAAACAATTAACAAAGAACTTGCGCGATTTAGTTTTGTAGCAGGCGACCCATTAAGTTGTAGTTTTTTTCGAAAGTTTACCCAGCGTACATTTTGCGACGAAAATTTAAATTTTTTTATCGCAGTTACTTTATTTCAATCACGGTACGAAGCTATTATCAAACAAGAAGAAATGTTAAAACAAAGAAAAAGAAAGAAAGGCGAGTATCATTTGGGCTCAAGGATATTAAACCAATCTAAAATACAACCGCAGCAACGGAATTCAAACATATCAGAAACGTCAAGTGTTACATCAAGTTGTTCCACAAACGAATTTATCGATATCATATTATCGCCAAAAAAGTTTAAGTCATTAGACGATATGGTTTATATGATATGGAATCGATTTTGTGATGAAAATAGTGTAGTAAGTATACCATAGTGAGCACCGGTTTTATATTCTAACAATCAGCATATTCACTAACCTAATACATACACATACAAACATTGCAGGAACAGGCGACGTTGTCACATGAAACATTGCAATCGTTGAAAGAATTACTATTGTTACATAAAGTAAACGAACGGTTTCCAAAAGATGGGTTTAACAATGCTATGCATGAAACACGTAAAACATTGATAAAAGATATTTTTCCACGTTTTGGTGTTTCAAATGAGTATAAAGTATTATATCGGTTAAAACAAAAGATTGACAATAAAAATAGCAGCTACCTTACGCCATGTTCTGACTTTAACGTCAGAGGTACAAGCACACTGACATCCCATTATACATCGTCATCAATAACAAACAACCAAAAGATATGGTGCGATATCTTGCCAACGCTGAATGTATTGCTTGTAGACGATTCATTGTGCAATACATGCAACGAGTTTGTTGTAAAATGCAACAAAAGCAGTACGCAGCTTACACCAAAATATAAATACGATCATTTATTTCAAAATCAAATGATTTCATTGGTTATTTTGTTAAGCGACGCAGAATTTTATGCAATATTTCAATCGTATTTAACTGTTCGGTATTGCTGTGAGCATTTAAAATGCTACCGATGTATATTGATATACATATTAAATTACAAAAAAGAAACAAAAGAGACGTTTGAGCGCAGTATGTATATTTATATCAATTTTATAAGTGGTAAAGGTATGTACGAAGTTTGTGTGCCACCTGGTGTAAAAGAAAGTATCGAATACAAGTTAGCACATCCAGGCAGGAACCTTTTTCAAAACCTAATGAATATATGCTTTATTGAAATGGAGAATTGCTTGCATGCCATTGGCAGTACAGTTATAAGCAATGACGATAATTCCCATGCCGACGTTATTTTTATCAATAAGTTATGGAACAACATACATACACGAGTAATAAAATTAACGCAAAATCTTAATTCAAAAAAAAAGAAACGACAGGAAACAAAAGAGACCAATGGTAGTATAAATAGACCCAAAAGTGGGTGTAGCATACTTTAAACAATAGTATTAATATAATTAATTCTTACTCATTTATTTATAGTATTAATATATATGTTTGTATGATGTTCAATGGTAGTATGATGATCGATGCCTGTATTTAATAATTGTATTGTTATTAGTGTTATTATCATTATTATTATGAGCAACTTGTATATTCGTATATATTGTTATCATCAGTATTATTATCATTATTATTGTGAGTAAAACTACTTGTATATTCGTATTGTTATCATTGTTATTATCATTATTATATTATGAGTAACTTCTATATTCGAAATACCTCATTTTACCCTTGTGGGAGAGCAAAAAGTGTTTAAAAACAATGTTAGAGACATTTATTCTGCATCGCCAAAGCTGTGCATATTTTTTGTATTAAAGGTAATCTACGTACAACTTTATACATTGTTTTTGTCATATGAATACATTATGTTGTTATCA